>Ga0074045_10000909_pt1 | contig 29020 bp, 28 predicted proteins | sample BogForMeECP23OM2_FD_94442 | JGI IMG/M metagenome (GOLD analysis project Ga0074045, IMG submission 94442) | Bog forest soil microbial communities from Calvert Island, British Columbia, Canada - Bog Forest MetaG ECP23OM2 | ecosystem: Environmental > Terrestrial > Soil > Wetlands ...
AAGAACACGACGCAGGGCGCCAATGACACCCAAAAGGCCTCCCAAGAGCTCAGCCAGATGGCGGCCGGGCTACAGAGGGTAGTCTCGCAGTTCAGCGTCTGAAGCCAGTCTGGTGTGGGCCCGGCGGCCGTCACCCGTCCGCCGGGCCACCTTCCAGTCAACGAACATAGGTGAAGCGATGGTCAAAGCACTAGTCTTCGACCCAGCCAATGCGAAACAAACTGGGAGAAGTCGTCCAGTTTCCAAGTCGCGCTTTCAAGTCACGCTATCGATCGGCATCGGGTGCGCCCTGATGCTCGCCGCTGTCTCTCCGCGCGCCTCCGCGAATGCGGCGTCACCGGCACCCACCCCTGCGAACCCGAATCCGGCGCCAGCCGCCGGAAACGAGGATATCACGGCTTTGCTCGGTGTCCTAATGATGAAGGGCATTCTCACTCCCGCGGAAGCAAAATCCATCCAAGGAACCGGTCCCGGAACAGAATTCCGAGCCCTAGTAGAGGCGCTCGCCCACAAGGGTGTGTTGGGCGATTCGGATCTTTCTGCGCTGTCCGCTCCGGCGCTTCGGCCAGCGGTTTCGGCGGCGGACCCGGTGCCGGCCCCGCTAGCCACTCTGAAACCGCGCGCTTCGCCGCAGACCATAAAGGCGGCCAGACCGGAGGCCCCATCGGTGGTTCCGGCGATCGCGCCGGTGCGCGTGCTTCCCCTCGACCCACCACTGAAAGACGGACTTGTCCCGGCTTTCAAGGCCGGCGCGGTGAGGATTACGCCCTACGGATTCATCAAGGCCTCGGCCGTCAACGATTCAAGCTCACCCAACGGTGACGACTTCCCGTTTGTTGGCGTGTTTCTGGGATCGACGTCGATAACGAACACCGGCCCAACGGCCGACCCGGAATTCCACATCAAAGCTCGTTCCACTCGCTTGGGCGCAAATCTCGAATGGCCAGACGTTTCCTCGAAGCTGACCTTCACGGGTCGAGTCGAAGGCGACTACGAAGGCAACTTCAGCGAAGTCGATAACCGCGATGTCTCGTCGATTCGAAGCAGCGCTTTCCAATTGCGTTTGGCGTACGTCCGGATGGATTTTGCCGCCAGCGACAGGAGCGACCTTTTTTTTGAAGGCGGACAGGACTGGACGCTGTTCGGATCGAGCGCGCTTCCCAACCTCTTCGAAACCATTTTCCTGGGAGCTTACTATGGCGATACCTGGGAGCGCTCTCCGCAAATGCGCTTCGGTCTAGTCCAGAAGCTGGGTGGCTCGCGCAATCTCAAGTTTTCTCCCGAGTTCGCGATTATGATGCCGAGTACCGGCCAAATCGAAAAGCTTGGTTCCCTGGGATTAGAAGGCCAACTCGCACAAGCGGAGCGCGAGGGGGCCGACTCCGGGCGTCCCGAATTGGAAGCCAGAGCGGTCTTACAGTTCCAGCTCGACAAAGCGCCGGCAGTCGCGCCCGCGCAACTGATTTGGAGTGGATTCTATGCCGATCGCAAATCAATTGTTACCAGTGACGCGATGAGCGCCGGTCCGGCCGTTTACCAAGCCGCCTTCCCGAATGGCTTTACCACTTCCAGCAATCTGTATGGCGACCAACTCGCCGTGCAATTGCCGACTCGCTGGGCGACATTGGTGGCGAGTGCTTATTTCGGAGGAGACCTGCGCTTCTTCTTCGGCGGTCAAGTCGATTCGTTTTACACCGACACGGGAGGGCTATCGAACCCGGTGGCTTACACCAGCGTCGACGGCGGTCCGCTAGCCGCGGCCGGCGCCCCGACGCTGGCGACCAACTCCGCTGGGCGGGTCGTGGTCGCTCCGCAGCGGCCGATTCGTGGGTTTGGCGGATTCGTCAACCTCGGATTCCCGCTCTCTCGGTGGTTCGCCGCCAATCCGAAAGGCCACAACGCCGGCTGGCAGCTCTATCTGCACGCGGGCAAGGACCAGGTGGTGTCCAGCGACCTGGCAAATCCCAACGCCGGTGCCGCCGCCAACGTTCTATCGCCCTTGCCGCTTCTGATGGGCAAGGTATTTGCCGCGACTTTGTACTACAAGGTCAACCCGTGGTGCACGTTCGGCTTTGAGCAGTCGATATACGCTACCCGGCTCGCGCGTGGCCTTGACTATACGATTGCCGGAAGCCCGAGCAACGAGTGGCAAGATCATCGGACGGAGTTCGGCCCGGTCTTTAGTTTCTAGGCTCGGATCTGGTTGAAAATGTCCGGTACCTGGGAAAGGGACAGTAATGACGTATATCGCGCAGTGCGGGGTAGGTTCAGATCTTCGGGCCCTTCTTAGCCTGAAAACCAGTCTGGCATGGGCCCGCGGCTGGCATTCATCCGCCAGGCCGTGTTCCGCCTGCTCAATCGAAAAACACAGGTGAAACGATGGCCAAAGCATTAGTTGTGGACGATTCGCGTGCCGTTCGGATGATCCTCACCAGGACGTTGAGGGAACTCGGCTTCGAGGTCCGCGAGGCAGCCAATGGAAGAGAAGCCCTCGAGGTCATCGAAGCCGAGAAGAGCGCGGTATCACTCGTCCTGGCGGATTGGAACATGCCAGAAATCAACGGGCTGGAACTACTCAAGCAGTTGCGTCAGAAGCCGGAACTCGCTTCGCTGGTTGTGGTCATGGTCACTACCGAAACGGAACTGGATCAAATGGCCGCGGCCCTGGAGGCGGGAGCCAATGAGTATGTCATGAAGCCCTTCACCAAAGACATCCTCGTCGAGAAACTTCAGCTTGCGGGAATCCAGTCCTGAGGAATCCAAGGCATGCCTATTGTGAACAAACGAATGCTGCGGGCTGGCGAGCGGATTCGCGTGCTCGTGGTGGATGACTCGGTGGTCATCCGGCGCCTGGTCACCCATGCCCTCGAGCAGGACTCCGCCCTCGAGGTTGTGGGGGCTGCATCGAACGGAGCGATCGCGCTCCAACGAATCCCGCAGTTCAACCCGGATGTTCTGACCTTAGATATCGAGATGCCGGAAATGGACGGCCTGGAGACGTTGCGGCGCGTTCGGTCCGAGTATCCGCAACTGCGGGTCATCATGTTCAGCACGCTCACCGAACGCGGCGCTGAGGTAACGCTGGAGGCCCTAACCCTCGGGGCCGACGATTACGTGACCAAGGCTTCCAACGAAGGCTCGCTCGATCGCTCTATGGCGCGCCTGCGGGAAGAACTGGTTCCTAAGATCAAGCAGTTCTTCCATGTGGCGAAGCCATGCCGTGCGGTGGCCCAATCGGAACCGGTGCACGTTTTGGCGGCGCTGCGGACCGCCCGCGCCACGCCGGTTCTTTGTGGCACTACGGTGCGGCCCAAGGTCGTCGCGATCGGAGTTTCGACGGGCGGGCCGACCGCGTTGGGCGCGATCCTGCCCAAATTGCCGGCCGGGTTTCCATTGCCGGTTCTGGTGGTGCAGCACATGCCACCTCTCTTTACCCGGTTGCTCGCCGAGCGTCTACACTCCTCCTGCCGCCTGCCGGTCGCAGAAGCGAGCCAGGGCGCGCCGGTGGAGGCCAGCAATATCCTGATTGCGCCCGGAGACTTTCACCTCAAGGTGGTCTCGAACCCAGGCGGCGTGTGCGTGTGCCTGGATCAGGCGCCGCCGCTGAACTCCTGCCGCCCCGCCGTCGACGCGCTGTTCACTTCCGTCGCGGATGTTTATGGTGGCGCCGTCATTGCCGTAGTCCTGACCGGTATGGGGCAGGATGGCTTGCGCGGCGCGGAGATTCTCAAGGCGCAAGGGGCCAGCCTCATCGCCCAGGACGAGGCTTCGAGTGTGGTTTGGGGGATGCCTGGCGCCGTCGTAAATGCGGGCCTTGCCGACCGCGTGTTGCCCCTCGATCAAGTCGTGCCGGAAATCCTGCGGATGGCGGGTCAAAGTTAAGCGGCACCGGATGTCAGGCCAAACTTCAGTCTCGGAGATTCACTCGGACAACTACCGGTTCCTCCAGCAGCATGTCTATTCCCGGGCGGGCATCGTGCTTGACGAAGACAAGCACTACCTGTTTGAGAGCCGCCTCACACCGATCGTCCGGCAACTCGGCCTAGGCTCGATTAACGACTTGTGTGCGCTTCTCCAGGCAACCTGCGAGACGGGCGTCGGACAGCAGGTCGTCGAAGCTATGACGACCAACGAAACCTACTTCTTCCGCGATCCCGCCCATTATGACGCCATCCGCACAGTCCTATTGCCCCGCCTCAGGAAAGACCGCCAGGACTTGAGAAAGCTGCGCTTCTGGTCGGCCGCGGCATCGACCGGGCAGGAAGCCTACAGTCTGGCGATGCTTCTCCTGCAAGAAAACCTCGGCGACTGGAACATCGAGATCCTGGGCACCGACTTTTCCTCGCAGGTCCTGGAGCGTGCACGGTCCGGCAAGTACCAGCAAATTGAGGTGAACCGCGGATTGCCGGCGGCCTTGCTGGTGAAGCACTTTCGCCGTTCCGGCGTGGACTGGCAGTTGAACGACACGGTGCGCCGGATGGCCCGCTTCGAGACGATTGACCTGCGCAAAAGCATGCGCGCACTCGGACCTTTCGACCTGGTGTTCTGCCGCAACGTCATGATCTATTTCGACGCCGACACCAAGGAGAGCATATTGCGAGAACTCCACGGGACTCTGTTTCGAGGCGGCTGGCTGCTGCTGGGCGGCGCCGAGACGGCGTTCGGCGTCGAGGAGTGGTTTGAAAGACAAGCCGTGGGAGGCGCGATTGTCTACGTCGCCCGCTGAAAGGATGCTGATGCCAACCGAATTGGGCAGCGCGATACTCCCGAGCGAACTCGCGAGGATCGTCGAATCCGTGTTCGCAACCATGGTGGGCCTCGAGGTGCGCGCGTGCGAGGCGCCTTGGTCTCCCAACGGGGAACACCTGACTGCGGTGCTCCACATGGCGGGAGATTGGAACGGCGCGGTGTTGCTCGAGTGCGACCGGCGCCAAGCCTGCCAGTTCGCGGGCCGCTTCCTTTCGTTGGACCCGCCCAACTGCGTGGACGACGATGTGCGCGACGTGCTCGGCGAACTGGTCAACATGATTGGCGGCAACATGAAGTGCGTGCTGCCGCCGGGCATGCAGCTCTCCATGCCATCCGTGGTGAATGGAAGCGACTACTGCTTGCGAGTCTGCGGAGCCGTGATTCGCGATCGGCTCGCGTTCGAATCCGCCGAGGGCCCCATCTGGGTCACGATCCTGGTCACACGCTCCTGAATGCGGAAACGGCCCTGGCTCGGGTACTTCTTCCCTCGCTAGCGGTTGCGGAAACTCGGACGATTCCAATAAAAGACACGCGTTACCAGGCAGTGTTCCCCGGCTGCGGTGCGAGCTGACGAATCTCGCTGCAACCGCGCCCTGTGGGGAGCACTTTGCCGGGATTCATTCGGCCCGCCGGGTCGAAGAGAAACTTGATCCGGCAAATCGTCTCCAGCGAGTCGGCGGAGAACATTAGCGGCAGCAGCTCATTCTTTTCCATACCGACGCCGTGCTCTCCGGTGATCGAGCCGCCGCAGCCGATGCACCACTTCAGGATCTCCTCGCCCGCCAGCCGCGCTTTCTCCTTTTCGCCGGGCGTCCGCGGGTTGAACAGAATAATCGGGTGCAGGTTGCCGTCGCCGGCGTGAAAGATATTGCTGATGGTCAGCCCGCACTGGCTGGCCACGCGCGCGATGAATTGGAGCGTTTCGGCGATCCGTGTGCGCGGAACCACTCCGTCCTGCACGTAGAAGGTCGGGCTCACCCGGCCCACCGCGCCGAACGCGTTCTTGCGGCCGCTCCACAGCGACTCGCGCTCTTCCGGCGTGCGCGCCACGCGGAATTCGATGGCGCCCGACGCTTGGCAGGCGGCGCGCACCTGTTCCACCTGCGTCTCGACGGTCTCGCGCATCCCTTCGAGCTCGATCAGCAACACCGCCGCGGCATCCGCGGGATAGCCGGCGTGCGCCGCTTCTTCCACCATGCGGAGCATCACTCCATCCAGCATTTCCAGGGCGACGGGAGTGATGCCCTGCGCGGTGATTTCGGCGACGCTGCGCCCCGCATCCTCGCTGCTCGAGTAAATCGCGAGCACGGTCTTCACCGTCTCCGGCTTCCCCATCAGCCGCAGCGTGGCTTTCGTCACCAGCGCCATGGTCCCTTCCGAGCCGGCAATCAGACCGGTCAGATCGTAGCCCGGCAGATCGGGCAGCCCACCGGTTTCGACCACGCTTCCATCCGCCAGCACCAGTTCCAGCCCGAGCACGTGGTTGCTGGTGACGCCGTAAGCCAGCGTGTGCGGGCCGCCGGCGTTTTCGGCCACATTGCCGCCCACCGTGCAGGCGCGCTGGCTGGAGGGATCGGGCGCAAAGAAGTAGCCGCCCCCTGCCGCCGCCACCGTGACATCCAGGTTGACCACTCCCGGTTCGACTACCGCCCGCTCGTTGGCGCAGTCGAGATTCAGGATGCGGTTCATGCGAGTGAAGGCGATTGTCATTCCACCTTCGCGCGGAACGGCACCGCCGGAGAGGCCGGTTCCCGCGCCGCGGCCGACGATGGGCATGCCGAATTGGTTGGCGATGCGAACTAGCTCGGCCGTTTCCGCCGTGGTGCGCGGAAAAACTGCCACGTCGGGCGGATGCTTATCCTGGCCGGCGTCGTATTCGTAGAGAGCAAGGTCCTCAGCCCGATCGAGATAGCCGCGCGGTCCGACCAGCGCAGCAATTCGCTCCTTGGCGGCTGGAGTGAGCATCGAACTACAGTGTAGAACACGGCACCAGCCTCGAAGGTGAGACATGCTGTTGGGTTCCCAACGCTTTCCGGCGGCACAAAGGTCAGACCGCTCTAGCAACCCGGCTCAAACGCTGCGCCCAGGGACAGACAAGCCCGCCCAAGACAAGCCAGCCCAGTGACCTGGAACGACCCGTTTTGCTACACTGAAGCTTATGGCAATTCCGAATGTGAAACGGTTCCGGCCGTTCTGCCCGACCTGCAACGAACAGTTTAGCGTGATGGCAGTCCTGCCAAAGGATACCAACGTCGCGAAGTATCTGGACGACGCCGTGGCGCGCCACGATCACAAGGCCTTCCAGGAAGCTAAGCAGCTCCACTTCAAGATCCGCGTCGGCCAGCAGAAGCAGAAGAAAGCCAAGTAATCTCGCGCCGGTTTCGGCTGCGTCGCCCCTTGCTTTACATCCGAACCTGGATGCTGCGCGTGGCGGCAACCGCCGCCTGGCCTACCGCCGGGTCGGGGTCGTCCACCAGCTTCTGCAATCGCTCGAGGCTCTCCTTGTCGCCGCTCGCGCCGAGCACGCGCGCCAGGCCGATCTTTTCGTCCTTCGTCCCTGTCGCCAGCGCTCCGTAAAGAGCCGCCCGCACCCGCCCGTCCCGCGCCAGTTCCACCAGCAACGGCAACGCCGAGCCGCTATAAGCCGCCAAATTCAGATTGTTGATCAGGAATTGAAGGGGGCTGAACTGGCTGAGTTCGGTCGCCCCCAGCATGACTTGAGCGAAAGCCAGCGATAGACGCGGCCCGCGCCTGCCTTCATCCTTCCATGCCTGCTGCAGCGCGGGCAGATCGTGCGAATCCTTCAGTCGCCCCAAACCCTCGATCGCCGCCTCGCACAGTTTGTCGTCCTTGTCGCGGAAATACTGGCGATAGATGCCGCGATAGGCCGGGTTCGGCAACATCGCCAGCGACGTCAACGCAGCGCGCTTCACTTTCAGGCTGTCCGTCTGGCCTATGATGTCCGCCAGCGCCACCTCCGCGCCTTGGTCGCGTAGCAGTCCCACCACTTCGATGGCCGCGCTTTGCACTTTGGGATCGAAGTCGTGCAGCAGAAACTCCACCGCAGGCCCCGCCGATTGGTCGCCGATCTTCTCCAGCGCCACCAGCGATTCGTACATCAACGTGGAATCCTTCGAACGCAACGCGGCACTTAGTTCCGGCAGCGCCGCCTTTCCGCGCAGGATTCCTAACGCCCGCGCAGCGCTTGCTCGCACATCCAGGTTGCCCAACCGCACCTGCGCGGCCAGCGCCGCGATCACGTCCGGACGCACCTCAATGTAGGGGTCGATCACCTGGTCGTTGGTGTCGGTGAATTTGCTCTTGATGCCCGTCCCCACACGTTCGATGGTCCCGCTCACCCCCCGCTTCGCGTAACCAGGCACGTAGTAATTCACCAGTCCATCGGCGGCCAGCATCTGCACGACGGAATCGCCGTCGCGGCTGGCGACGATCAACGGATCCAGGCTGTGCGGCGGCCCGATCTCCGTGATCTGCCGGACAGCTTCCGCCCGCACGTCGATCGACGGATTCGAAAGCATCTCCTGTAACTTCGGGATCGCGCTCGCTCCCGCGCGAGCGATATCGCGAACGTCCTTGGGCCGCAGATTCGTTTGCCCGAACGCTCCGCACACCGCCAGAAAACCCGACAGCCAAACAGAGGAAACGCGCATACATCTACTCTATCGCGCCCCCGTCGCGCCGGCGCGTGTCGGCAACCCGAGTTTCTCCGCATGCAGCCCAGCAGCGTGGCGCGGGCGTCCAGCCTACTCTCTGGAGAGTCGCCTGGACATGGCTGGATTCGCTCGACACTGTGCCGTGTCCGCAGTCATCACCCTGGCTGGCGCCGCTGCTGGCCGGATTGTCCGCGGCGGGCTCGGCTCCGGCCCAATCACCGGCCCTGCGACAACGCCGTCTCCAGCATCGTACGCGCCTGCACGAACTCGGAGCTCCCCATCCGGTAGCCGCCTGCTGGTACCACATCGGCCTCCGTCTTGATACGAAGCGCCAACAGATCCTCAGGGACAATTGCCTTGGCCCAGACCGGGTGCTCGTAAGCGAGCTTCGAAAGGAGATCCAGGACGCCGGCAGGGTCGTATCCGGCGGCTTTCAGGTAGCCGGTGGATTCCGCCGTCGCCTGCCGTTCCCGTTCACGCGCCCCCCCGCTTTCGGGCATCACCGATTCCGTCTGCAGCACGCAGACCGAACGCCAGCTCCCCTGGGCCGCAGACTTCGACGCGGCTTCCGCCTGCGCATGCGCCAACTCGTGCGCCAACAAGCCCGCCAACTCGCCCTCGCTCTCGATCCTCCGCAACATGCCACCGCTGAGGCAGAGAACCCGTCTACTCACCTGGGAAACATACAGGCCAGCGCTCCGCGTGACGCGAACCTCCGCGGGCGGTGCGCCAATCGCGCTCGCGATCCGGTTCTCCATCCGCTGCAAGTACCCTGAGATTGCGGGCTCGTCGATCCTGCCACGCGTTCTCTCCAGCGCCTGCGCTGTGCCTGAGCCGGGCGCCGGCGCCCCAGCGTTCTGACTTGAGGCGCCGGCCGGCGCAGTCTGTCCGCCCGCGGCGTGAGCGTAAACCAGGAACAATGCGGCACAGCCGGTCGCAACGCACTGAGATTGCATCGCGCCCTCCAACTCGAAGTTTAGCCGAGAATCGCGGCGCGGAACTCAGCCCGCAAGGGCGAAAGAGAATAGCCCAAGGCGCAAGCCTTGGGAATATAGCCAACCCAAGAGAGCCCCGGAACGGGGCGGAAGAAATCTCCAAACGATGCGTCCGCGCGCCCCCAACTCCTAGCGCACAAATTCCACTTCCACGCGCTTCGGGATCAGGCCGGCCTCGAAGCCCATGTCCAGCAGCTTCTGTGCGGCCACCGGAACGACCTCGCCGCAATCCACCGTGTAGTGGTTGACGTACATGCCGATGAATTTCTCCGCCAGCCGCGGCTCCATGTCGCGCGCGAATTGCAGCGCGTACTCGATCGCTTCGTCGCGGTTGTCCAGCGCGTACTGGATGCTCTCCCGCATCAGCCGGCAGCACTCGCTCTGCATCTCCGTGCCCAAGGAGCGCAATAGCACGTTGCCGCCCAGCGGCAGCGGAAGGTCGTACGCGGTCTTGAACCAGCGTCCCAAATCCACGATCCGGTGAAACCCCTCGCGGTCGTAGGTCAACTGAGCTTCGTGGATAATCAGCCCGCAATCCGCCGCCCGGTCGCGCACCGCGTTGGTGATCTGGTCGAACGGTGTCACCACCGCTTCGAAGTCCGGCTCAAACAGCTTCGCCGCCAGATACGCCGTCGTCAGCTTGCCCGGAACTGCGATCCGCTTGCCTTTCAATTCCTCCGGCTCCATCGGCCGCATGGAGATGATCATCGGGCCGTACCCGTCGCCGATGCTCGATCCGCTGGCCATCAACACGTACTTGTCGGCCACGTACGGATACGCGTGGTACGAGATCGCGCTCAAGTCGTAGAGGCCTTCCATCGCCTTCCGGTTGAGGCTTTCGATGTCCTCCAGCAAGTGCCGGAACGTCACCTTCGACGACCGCACCTTCTTCGTGGCCAACGCGTAAAACATGAAGGCGTCGTCGGAATCCGGACTATGGGCGCTGACAATTTCCCTGGGAGTGACTGAAGTCATAAGAGGAGCAACAATTCAGTTTACACTACCCGGCGCTCAAACCCCCATGCACGCAAATGCGGGGATGCAAATTCTCGATGGTCCGTATACCATTTCCGCGGCACGGCCGGCGCACTCCAAGTCGCCGGCCGTCTTAGGTGGCGAAACCGAACCGGCGGCCGCCCTTCGGCGTCCGGCTCGAAGCCGCCTCTTCTTTCAGCACCCAGCGCGTGGGTGCAGAATTACGGTCGGCCCGCTGCCAGTCAGGCGAGCCAGCGGAGTGCCGTTTTGATTGAGCACGCAGGATCCGCCGCTCGATCCGTTCACCGTCACGTTCACGCTCTGAATGTTCCAGTTGTCGTCCGTCTCGAAGGTTCCATTGTGCGAGGTCAGCGTGATCGCGATCTGGCCGAACGCCGACAGCGGTTGTGGCGGACTGATCGTAAAGGTCTTCACGTGGTCAGAGTTGTTTTCCCAGCCGCCGTCGCTCTGCGCCTTGAGCGTGAAGGTCTGTGCGCCTCCCGGCAAATTGACACTCGCGGTCGCCGAGCTGTCCCCGCGGAGATCGTCGCCGCCTGTCACGATATTGAACGTGATCTGATTGTAGGTTGCCGTGGGCGGAACCGGTGGCGGGCAGTTGGGCGTGCCGAACACACCGGTTGGGGCGCTGCCAGTCAGTCGCGCCAGAGGATCACCGGAGAGGCTCTGCTGGCACAGCACGCCGCCGGTCGCGCTCAGCACCTTCGCCGTCAGGTTCTGGATGTTCCAGTTGTCGTCCGTTTCGAAGGTTCCGTTGTGCGAGGTCAACGTGATCGCCACCTGCCCCAGCGCCGTCTGCGACGGCTGGTTGAAGCCGGCAACCACGATGTGGCCGGAATTGTTACCCCACGAAGACTGGTTCTGCGTCTTCAGCGTTACCGATTCGAACGAAGCCCCGCCCGGCCGCTCCAGCGAAGCGGTGGCCGAACTGTCGCCGCGCAGGTCGTCGCCGCCGGTGCCGATCGAAAGCTGGATCGAGGGACCGAACGCGCTCACGCAACTCGAGCTCGCGTTGCTCCATTGCTGCTGGACCACGTACCGGTGGCCGTTCATCGTAACCGTGGCGGGAATCTGGTTGCAGTTGTCCCCAATTTCGTTGCCGCTGCTCGTATCCCACCACGCGTTGGCCAGCGGATCCGTGATCGTCTCGAAAAACTCGTGCGACATCATGGCCACCTCCCGGTCCGACGCTACCTGCGTATTGACGGCCGTGAAGGTGCCTTCGTCGCAGCCGCCTCCATTGAAGCTCGCGTCCGAAAGGAACCCGTAAAACGCGTTGCCCCCGTTGAACCCGAAACTGCTGTGATACGCACAGAACGCTATGCCTCGGAACGTGCAGTTGCTCCCCGAGGAGTCGCATTCCTCGATCTCCTGCCCGCTGTTCTTCACCACGCCGGTGAAAACGAAGAACTCGCTGTTGGCGCCGCTGCTCCAATGGTTCTGCGCGATCGCCCGCTTCACCTCGTTCTGAATGTCGGAATCGCCCAGCGGATCGGCTTGGCTTCCCGCATGGGGATAGGCTTGCGTATCCACCCAGAAACCGCCCAACGCCACCGCTCCAGCCTGGTTCTGCGCCACGCATTCGTTGGAGCCGCACGAGCCGGGATACTGCGTCACGATATTCAGGTACGACGTGGCCGAAAGGTCCCGGTAGAACTGTTGCGTCAGGCTTTCGAAGTTCCCCACGCCATTCGTCACCGAGGTGTCCAGCACCACGCCGGAGGGCAGCCAGTAAATCAGAAACGCCTTGATCTGATTCTGCATGGTGGGGCCGCCATTGTTGTCGAGATTATTGGCAGCCATTGCGCGAGGCGCGAGCACGCCGCCAATCAGAAAAGTGAGCGCCGCCGCCGTGCGCAGCCGGCCGCGGAAAGGCATCCGAATAGTATTCGCAATCATATTGATCTCTCCTTATGTCTGGCCCGCGTCAGCGCGGCTGGTTAATTTGCGGAAGGCTGAATTTCTTTTGCGCGCCGTCGAATATGACGGCTACTTCGGCGCGCGTGTGCGTCATTCCCAGTGCAATCTTGTTTCCCGATTGCAGCGTGACGATGCCGCCTGTCAACGCGGCGGCCATGTAAGGACGCGCCGGCGGAGGAATCAAGCCGGCGTCTGCCACGTTGGCTAACGCCGCCTCCGTCTCGGCTGCGGTCGGCAGCGCCAGTTTCTTCTGCGCCACCAGCACCTGAGCCATGATCATTGCCACCTGCGCATGAGAGATCGATTGCTCCGGCAGTAGATTCTTCCCCAGCAGGCAGCCGAAGCAAAGCATCTGCCTGCCCATGTAGGGCGTTACCGCCTGCACCGCGGCATAGATCGCGGACTTAGCCGTCACATCGCCAAACTCGGTCGCCTTGGCCGGCTGCCCGAGATTGAACATACTATGCACCGAGACCACGAACTCGCCGAGCGTTTCCGCTGCATCCGGGGCGAACTCCGTGGCCCCCACCGGCTTCATGATGCCTTGCGACACCATGTTATTGATCGCGGGCGTTTCCACCGGATGCGCCGCCAGATCCTTGAATTCGACCGCTGGTTGCGCGGCCATGTTAGGTGCCGCCGCCACGAACCCCAGCAGCGCACACGTCAGGCTGAACTTAGCCAGAGACATCCAATTACCTCCGAGTGATTTCTTCTTACATTAGTGAATTGAAATCGCGGTCCATTACATCACACACTGGAGGCTCTTGCCGATCCGCGCGTGAAATTTACAGGTGTCACATCGGCCTGTCTGTTTTGATCCTCACCGTTTGGAACGCCCGCATCGAGGAACACACGCCGCGCGACATACGCGTGCCATCGGATACACTGGTCGTTCACTTCAGGAGGCTGGGAGACGCGAATGGCAATGCCGAACCGGTGTCCCGCGCGCCGGTTGTTGTTGAGTGGCGATGAGGCTGTGGCGCTGGCTGCTTTCGATGCGGGACTGCACTTGGGCACCGGATACCCCGGCACGCCCTCCACCGAGATTTTGGAAGCCTTCGCAACACTCGGCGGCCATGCGCAGTGGGCTCCGAACGAGAAGGTGTCGCTCGAAGTCGCCATCGGTGTTTCGTTCGGCGGCGGCCGCTCGCTCGCTACCATGAAACACGTCGGCTTGAACGTGGCGGCCGACCCGCTCTTCACCGCCGCCTACACCGGCGTCACCGGCGCGCTCGTCATCGTCTCGGCCGACGATCCCGGCATGGCCTCCAGCCAGAACGAGCAGGACAATCGCCGCTACGCCGTCGCCGCCGGCGTCCCCATGTTCGAGCCCGCCGATTCCCAGGAAGCGTACGATTTCACACTGCGCTCCATCGAGGTTTCGGAACGCTGGGGCCTTCCCGTGCTCCTGCGTCTAACGACGCGCGTGTGTCATTCGAAAACCGTGGTCGCGACGCCCGGCTTCCCTGCCCCGCCCCCGCGCGCTGCCGCCTTCGAGCGCAACATCCCCGCGCGCGTCATGATCCCCGCCTACGCCCGCCCCGCGCACCGGCGCTTGCGGAACAAGCTCGCCGAAATCGCTCGTTGGAATGAGACCGAAGGCCCCACCGTCGTGTTCGATGGCGATCCCGCGCTCGGCACCATCTCGACCGGCATCTGCTACCAACACGTCCGCGAGGCGCTGCCCGGCGCCAGCGTGTTCAAGCCCGGCATGACGTACCCTTTGCCCATCGAGCGTATGCGCGAGTTCGCCGCGCGCGTCGGCCGATGCCTGGTCGTTGAAGAGGGCGACCCGTACTTGGCCGACGCCGCCCGCGCGGCCGGCATCGCCGTCGAGTCCGCGCCCGAAGCTTTCCGCTTTGGCGAACTTAACGTCGCCCGCGTGCGGCGCATAGCTTCGCACGACCAGTCGCCCGAGCCTCAGCCACCCGCCGGCAAGCCTCCCGAGCTGTGCCCCAGTTGCCCGCACCGCGCCGTCTTCACCGCGCTGCGCAATCTGAACTGCATCGTCGCCGGCGATATCGGCTGCTACTCGCTAGGCGTGCTGCCGCCGTTTCAAGCCATGGACACGCTGGTCTGCATGGGCGCCGCGCTTGGCGTCGGCCTCGGCATGCGCCACGTGCTCCCGCCCGGCCAGGCGCGCCGTGTGGTCAGCGTCATCGGCGACAGCACCTTCGTGCACAGCGGCATCACCGGTTTGGTCGAGATGGTCTACAACCCTCCGCCCACCGGTCACGTCGTCCTGATTCTCGATAACGGAACCACCGCCATGACCGGCATGCAGGAACATCCCGGCACCGGCCGCACCCTCGATCACCAGCACACCGGTAAGTTCGTTTTTGAAGATTTCGCCCGCTCGATCGGCATCCGCAAAGTGCATGTCACGGACCCAACGCTCGATGAAGCCGCCTTCGAGTCCCTGATCAAGTCCTGTCTGGATTCCGGCGAGTTAGAACTCATCATCGCCCGCCGCGACTGCTTATTAGCCGCCGGCGCCATCCGTAGATACGAGAAAGTCAATGAGCCAGCACGCTAGTGCAGGGCGTCCGAATTCCTGCCGGTTATCGGGCGGACAGTGGGGCAGGCGCTTTCGCCTGCCAACCCGTATGTTCCGACTCGTAGAAGCGGGACATGCCCGGCCCGGCTACGTCACGGGTAAATCCGAATGCGAGCACTAAGCAAAGTCACTAACATCGTCGCAGCTGGCCTGGGCGGTCAAGGCGTGCTGAAAGCGTCGGACATCATTGCCGGAGTCGCGTTCCTCGCTGGCATCGATGTTAAGAAAAGCGAAGTTCACGGCATGAGCCAGCGCGGCGGCTCCGTCGCCAGCGACGTTCGCTTCGGCCCGCGCGTTTTCAGCCCCATGGTCTCGGCCGGCGAGGCCGATTTCCTGATCGTCCTGGACCCTACCCAGATCGAAGTCAATCGTGCCATGCTCGCCCCCGGCGGCATACTCATCGACCCCAGCATCCTAGCCGGCCGCACCCTCCGCAGCGCCAAATCCCTAAATGTCGCGCTGTTAGGCGCGCTCAGCCGCCACCTAGATTTCCCCGAAGATCTCTGGACCCAGGCCCTCCGCGACAACCTGGCGCCGAAGTTACTCGAGATCAACCTGCAAGCGTTCAAGCTCGGAAGAGAAGCCAGCACTCCTGCCGAATAACCCGACTTGGGAGCCGAGAAAGAGCCGGTTTGGCTCTGTTTGAATTCTTTCGGGCTTGACAGGGCTCTCCGGATGGCCATACTGGAGGTATGCCTGAGCGTTCAGCGGAGCCAGGCCCTCTTCCGCGAGGCCGACCGTGCGGCCAGAAGGCTGGTCCGGCCATGATGGCGGGGCGTAGCCCGCGCAAGCAGTCGGCGGTGGCGGCACAGGCTGAACAGGTGCCGCGGACGGCGGACGCGTGACCTCGAATCGTGTATTGAGGCTCGAGTCGGCCGTCCTCAAACCGACCGCCGCAGTGGTTCTCGCTGGAGCCGTGCTTGCGTTGCTCCTCGGAGCGCCGGTGACGGCGGCTATCGGTGTTGTTCTTTGGTACCTGATCTGTCGGGTGGGAAAGGCCCTTGATCCCTGCGCCGGCCTGCTGGCCTACGCGTTCCTGGTACGGAAGGGCGGTTCCCTCCTCGCACCGGACCGCGACATAGGACACGACGAGGCCTTTTTGCTGGCGAGGGCGGTTATGCAGTTTGCGCTGGCGCTTTCGCTATCGTTTGCAACATTGGGATATGTCCTTGGGCGCGGACTTTCGACGGCGATCCTCGTGGGTGTATGTTGCGGGCTACTGTTTGGCGCCGTTGCCACTGTCGTAGCGATTGGCCCGGACGTCGTCAGGAAGCGCCGTGTGAAGGGCCAGTGATTTGATTGGGCTGAGGGGAGTAGCATGTCGTCATCAGAAGGGTTGGAGATATTACGCGCCTGGCAGAGGACCGACGCAACCGTGGTTGTTAGCTCCAGTGGCCCGAAGAAGGGCGCATCTTTGTTCGAGGTCGGAGCGCGGATTGCCTCCGTTGACACTTCGGAACTGGTCCTCTCTGAGATAGGTTCGGGGAGGGTTGAGAGGCTAAATATTGACGCGGTGGAGTTCTCCAAGACGACGTTAGCGTGTGCGCTGGCGCTGCACTTGCGGTTCCCGGACGGGAAGACAACGTTATTAACCGAGAAGCTAACGTAGACCATGGCTGACAGGGAAATCCGCGAGCCCGCCGCGGCCAAGAGGCCTTAGCATGAGAAGAGGACGGTCGAGGCCGGTGAGCGACAGGGAGATGCAGATTCTGCGGCTCTGGGGCGAGCGATCCGAACAAGACCGTGATGGCAATGGAGTACTCAGCTTTTACCTTTGGCTGGAGAATCACTTTCCAGATCTCCTGGCAAAACGGACCTACGGGTTCCCTACCAGGAGCTGCAGACCGTCCTGCGTGGACGCATTCTTTGACGGCCCTGGTTTAGACTGTTAGGCCTCTTATCCCACCACCCTCGGCAATTCTTCCATCGGCCCCATCCACTCGAGCTCGCGCTCGATGTCCATGTGCAGCCGGTACTTCCTGCGCACGGCTTCGAGCTTCGCGCCCCGAATGTCGATCTTGCTCAGATCGTATTGGCCAATCCCGAAATCGCCGCAGAAATTCAGGTAACCCGGCCATTTCGGATCGATGCCCATCAGATCCAGGGCGACGCGGTCGGCCGCGATGTAATCGCGCGACGCAATCGCCAACCGCGATGCCACCGGCGTCCCGGATGCCGGCCCATTGCCTTCCATCCCCTCGTAGCCGTCGATCACCGCCGCGCCCCAAAACGGTTTCATCGCCTGCGCCGTCAGGAAAATGTTGTAATGCGTCTGCCGCAGCCCATTGTGCGTCACACGCTTGTCGTTCCATTCCGGCGTCACGCCCGGTGCGCTGTGCAGCGGCGCGCCCAGCGTCATGTTTTTCACCGTCAGCGTCGCCACCACCGTGTTGTGCGTCTTCAGCATCGCCGAGCAAATCACGAACGCGTCAGGATCCATCAGCCGCGCGCCCAGCCGCGCCGGCTTGGCGTGCAGGTCGTAGTCGATCAGAGGAACCGTGACGTACTTGGCTTCGCGGTTCAGATCCACCAGATCCACTTTCAGCGACTTGTGCTCGCTCGCAATCCGCCCGAAGCGGAACTCCTCGAACGCTTCCATCGTGTCGCCCGCCGACGCTTCCGCCACCACCACCCGCCCCTTAAAGCGCGGCTCCAGATAATCCAGGATGCCGTGAATCGCGTTCGCGTGCGTGGCCGCGAGCTGGTTCGTGGTCGAGACGAAATTCGGCTTGATCACCACGTACCTCTTCGCGCGCAACGCCGGACCGATCTGATCGTCAATCGCCGTGAGCGCGGCCGTGATGTTCTTGCGCCGGTCGTCGCCCTGCGCCACGGCCACCGTCGATCGCGGCGGCGGCGCAGTCTGTCCCAGAAGCGGCCGCAAAGCCGGCGAAAAGGCCGTCAGTTGCAGCATGGTGCGGCGGGTGTAACGCATGGGGGTGGACCTCCACTCTGAAATGCTAGTACCATAATATCAACTCGGAATATCGAGCAGGAGCCACCCATGAATCGCACCGCTTCGCGCCGCAGTTTTCTCGCCGCCGCCGGGCTCGCATTGCCGGCCGCCGCATCCGCCGCCCGTTCCGCCGATTTGCAGCAACCGGCGAAGCCGCAGCCCCACGCCGGTTCCGCCGCGCCGGCAATCGAGTACCGCGTCCTCGGCAAGACCGGACTCAAGGTGACCACCGTCGGCTTCGGCTGCATGATCACCTCCGACGGCAGCGTCATCGAACGCGCCGCCGACATGGGCGTCACCTACTTCGACACCGCCCGTGTCTACCAGAACGGCAACAATGAGCGCATGGTCGGAGCCGCCCTCAAGAGCCGGCGCAGGAACATCGTACTCTCCAGCAAATCCGGCGCCCACACGCGCGCCGACGCGCTCGCGCACCTCGATACCAGCCTCAAGGAACTCGGCACGGATTATCTCGACATCTGGTATCTGCACGGCAAGTCGCGCCCCGAAGACATCACCGACGAACTGATCGACGCGCAGCAAACCGCCAAGCAGGCGGGCAAAATTCGCTTCGCCGGCGTCAGCACCCATCAGGGCCAGCCCGTGCTCGTCCCCTTTCTCGCCGCGCATCCCAAGATCGACGTGATCCTCTCCGCTTACAATTTCACCCTCGATCCAGCCGTCGGCGCTGTGTTGGAACAGGCCTCCAACGCCGGCAAGGGCATTGTGGGCATGAAGGTGATGGCGGGTGGCTTCCGCCGCATGAGCCCGGACGATCCTAAGTACAAAATTCTGAAACAGGATGGCGGCATGTTGTCGGCGCTCAAATGGGTGATCCGCAGCCGCGGCGTCCACACCACCATCCCCAGCATGACCGATAACGACCAGCTCGAAGAAAACTTCAAGGCCATGTCCGCGCCCTTCGGCCACGAGGATGAGAAGCGCTTGTCCGCCCAGCTCGAATTCATCAGCCCACTCTATTGCCGCATGTGCGGCGAGTGCCAGGGCCAGTGCCGCCAGGGTCTGCCCGTCGAAGACACGCTGCGCTTCCTCACCTACGCCGAGGGCTACGGCCAGTTCGCGCTCGGACGCGAGCATTTCCTCTCGCTCGCCCCCGCCCATGTCGCGGCGAGCTGCACCGATTGCGATTCCTGCACCGTGAGTTGCCGCCACGGCGTCCGCGTGCCCGAGCGCATGCTCCGCGCGCAGGAGCTGTTCCGTTGTTAAGGGCCCGCCGTGTCGAGGCTTTGGTGGGGCAGGTCCCCGGCCTGCCAACCTCGGCACTTGCTCGCAAGGTCCTCGCCGTTTCTACACCGCTCCTTAGGCCGCTGCTCGCGCTCCCGCTGGTTGCGCTCGCTTGGGCCGCCGGCGCCCCGGCGCCATCGTGCACGCTCGTGCCGGGCTGGTCCCAAAGCGGCCCCTCCCGCAGTTATGAAGCCGCCAATCTATTCGAGTACATGGATGGCAACGCCGAAGGCTATCTTATTTACGGCTTCCGCAACATGAAGGGCGTCACGTGCCGGCAGGGCGAAATCAGTTTCGTCATCGACCTTTCCGATATGAACGATGCCGATTCCGCCTACGGGATTTTCTCCGCCAATCGCGATCCCTCCCAGCCGGTCAGCCAGATCGGCATGGCGGCGCAAGTGACACCGCGCCGCGCCATGTTCGTCAAGGGAGAGCATTACGTCGAGATCGCCGCCAATCCCGAGGGCGATCACACCGAGGCCTTGCGCGCGTGGCTCACCGCCCTCGATGGCATCGTCACCGGCAGCACCGCCTTGCCGGAAACGCTCGCCTGGTTTCCGGTCGAGGGCCGCCAGTCGCTGCGCCTGGTGCCGGAAAGCGTGCTCGGTATTCGCCTGCTCAAGCGCGGCTACGTCGCTCAGTACGATTTCGGTAAAGCCTTCGTGGCATACGAGACGTCGCCCGATTCCGCCGCCGCAGTCATGCAGAAACTGCGAGCCCGCTTCAGCCCGGCTACCGCCTCCAGCATTGCCGACGAATCGTTCGCCGCCACCGACCACTATCTCGGCCACCTCTTCATGTTCCGCAAAGGCCGTCTGATCTGCGGCTACTCCGTCAAAGCCGAAGGCCACGACCCCGCCGCCCTCAGCGCCGCCCTCGCCGCCCAAGTCCACTAAAGGTGGGGCAGGTTTCAACCTGCCAACCGGGCGAAGTCCGGAATGTGTTTTCTCCGCCTGTCTCGCCGAGAGTCACAGCCACCCGCCTCCACTAACTCAATCACTAACCCCCGAATCCCTGGTAGTGGCTCATTTTGAATCCAGGAGGGCCACAATTTCTTCGACGCCCCAAACGTGGTCCGTTACTCCAGAGGCAACGGCTGGAGTCGTTTTGAGTGTCTGATGCACGCGAGCAAAATTGTAGTACATCATGTGGAGCGAGACGGCGGCGGCGTGATTCTCTATCTTTTTAGAAAAAGCATTGGTCAGCCGGGTGAAGCGTCGCATTCCCATTCTCATTGTGAGATTCTGTCGTTCGATGTAGCTCGTGCTGATATGATCTGGATCAGGGTCACCGATGATTCCCTCTTTTTTGCAACCATTGCAAATCGCGGGGCTGTAGCGCTTTTCTCCCCCTGGTTCATTGCCGTAATACTTCACCAATCGTGCATAGTCGATGTCTTCGCCGAATGCTTTCACGATGGCATTAAAGTAAGTCGCCAGACCGTCAGACGTGAGTTGGACGCGATCCGCAAGGCGAGCGGCCATATCAGACACAAACGCATCTGCTGTCTCAGGATCACGCTTTCCAAGAGTCCAACAGGGGGCCAATTTGGTGTCGGCGTCAATTGCTGCCCAGGTCCAAACATCACCGGCAATACGGCTCTCGGCGATTTCTGCCGTGACCTGCTTTTGCTTGCAGTAGCAAAACGCCCAGATCTCATCCACCTGCACGCGCTTGCAGGAAAGCCCACGGAGGGTGATATCCTGGAATTGAGAGCAAGCCGCACCGAGTTCAACGAGAAGTTTGTCTATCGTGTTCCTGGCTACGCCCGCGATTCGAGCCGTCGCGCGCATAGAGCATCCATCCACCAGGCATCTCACGATCTGGACTCTTTCGGCTTGGCTGAGTTTGTTCATACTGAACATTATGCTTGACTACTTGCCAAACGTCAAGCATAATGTTCAAATAGTACCGTTGTTTAGGATACATAATGCTAAATAAATCCGAGGTGGCCACTTGAAAAGCGGTGGCAATCCTGTGACACTAACCATACGTGAAATTGGCGCTAGGTTGCGCTTTCGGATAACCAGGAGGTTTGCTGTGCGTCCAATACGTGGGAGGCATCTTCATTGGATCTGAACCGAAACGCCTTTCGCATCGTCCATTCGCTTACTGAAGAAAACAAAGAAGGAAATCCTCGCACCTTGATAGCGCGTGCTGCTGGCAAGGCTGGAGGTACGGCCAGAGCCAAGGCGTTAACCGCCAGTCGGCGCAGAGACATCGCCTCCCTTGCCAGTCGTGCAAGGTGGCACAAAACGTGCTCAGATTGAAATATCTGTAGCCGGTCACTACGTCTTGTGCGATTGGACGGAAGGTTAATTAAATGAAAGAAGCTTTTGCTCTTGCTCACGGATCAATATCGAATGCGATGGACGGGATCGATGCAATAGGGGAACGCCTAGCGTTTGTCGGGTTCCCTTCCAAGCGGGCAACGAAGCAATTGTCTGGATCAGCAGAGGAAGCGCTAAAAAGCGTCATCACGCTTCTTGAGCAGATGATCGCGGGAACGGTCGAAAAAAGAACCGCTGCGGAGTTCAATGCTGCATATGAAGAAGCATTCCAGAACTATGCTAGGCTCATGTTCGCCCTCGGATGTCTGATCCGGGCCGTGGTGCCTGCAAACGTCATAGACCGCGTTACGTCGGAATCCTTCTGCGAAATGGAAACCGATTTTAGAGACCACGCCTTGGCGACCTTTGGTTCAAGTATACGGGATCAGGCTATCTTCACCGTGTGGACACTTCGGAAGATTTTTGATCTTGCTAAGGCGGTAGTCAATAAGACCGTTTCGGATGATCTTAAGGAGCAGGACAAGAAGATTGCCACGATGTTTTGGTATCACGGGCTGCGAACCCGCTTTCATTTGGACTGTCTGATTTTTTCCATGCGCATGAACAGGCCGATTTATCCGGAAGTGCTCGAAGTCATATCTGATGGCTTGAGGTCAGCCGTAGATACATATGCATGGATCAGGCAAGCGGCCGAGTTGCGTTCGACGCAAGACGAACCCACCCTTACATTTACAGATTTGGACGAAGACGACAAGCTGTTCGTAGACGCCTCCGCATACGATATGGCCGACGAGTGCCTGACAAATGTTGATTGAACAGGGTGACATGTTTTGGGTCACTCTTACAGGTGTCGGGTCCGTTCAGAAGGGGAGGCGTCCATGCGTTGTAATGTCTCGCCTAGCAGTAAACAACGCCGGCAAAACCATAATTATCGTACCGCTAACAACCGAAACCCACACCGCGAATCCGTACTACCGCATAGTGATTCCAATAGCTGAAATGATAAAAGACCCGGCGTGTACATCCGCCCTGTCTGAGAGCGTAGCGAAGTGTGACCACGTGAGAGTTCTCGATAAGACGCAGCTCGAATCGAAGATCGGAAAGTTGACCCACACTGCCATACTCGCTGTTGAGCTGGGACTGGCCTTCGTGTTCGACATCCGATAAAGATCAACCCCGCCCCCCGTAAAAGTTCATAATGAGCCACTACCGAATCCCTTGACCCATCCCCCATACTGAAGTTGGGACTGTCGCGCTCGAGCTCCGCCGCTAACCTATTGAAAGCAAACAAAGCCGGCGTCCAGAATGGGCCCGATCAATCCCATCGTCGACTGGTGCCTCAACGAATGTGGGCCACGTTAGCCAGCTCTCTGAGCCGACGGATATCGCGTGCAGTGCCGAGGCTGCGGACCCTGCAAACCGGAATCGCTGCTAGCCAGCTACTTGAGCCGCCGCTTTGGTGAGTCGCCGGCGGCGCGCGGCGATGAATCCGATTCCGAGCCCAGTTGCGATTAGCATCATGCTGGATGGTTCGGGAGTGAAGTAGAAGCCGTTTGTAGAGGTCGCGACGCCCGCAAACTCGAAGGAAACCGTACTGCTGGTAAAGGTGACGGTTTTAAATCCATCAGGCGAATCGATCACAACATAGGCGCTTCCACCCACACCCTGAGATCCATTGGTCGTAAAGCCTTCTACGATTTGCTGAAGGGCCGTTCCGGTTTCGGTGAAATTAGCCCCACCCGTGCCGCTGCCATCGTCGATCGTCACCGAGTTCCCTGTATCGATGGAACCCCACAGCAGAACAAGCCAATGCTGCGTGCTCGTGAACGTGAGAGTAATCGTCTCCGTGCCGGTCGAGAGGTAATTCCCCGAATCGTTGATATTGCTCGTCAGCGTCGATCCATAACCGGCTGTCAGGTATTCGGGGTCGCCAGTGGTCCCGCCCGCCACTGGAACGGCATATTCGCCGGAATCCGAATTCTGCACGACGCCTTCATCCGAGCCAACGCCAGCGAAGGTAATCGCGTAAGGCAATCCGGATGTCCCCCCACCCACCTCGGCCTGCGATGGGGTCGTAATGCCAGTGAGGCTGATCGATGTAACTGTGGAACCTGATGTGGGAATGGGCGAGTAAAGGCTGGCGAGGACGGTGTCCCCATTTGCGGTGCAAACGCTTACGGCGATCAATGCGGCGGTTCTCACCAAAATACCGGATCGACACATGGCAGGGCTTCCGGACTGCAGCCTCGACATTTGTGTCTCTTCACGCGGGAAATCCATCTTGGCTTCCAGATTTGACATTCAGCTTAAGGCATTCGCCTCCACTATCTCTAAGTTACCGGGAGCGCGTCGCCCAGGTAAAGTACCGGTAGCTATGGAGTGGGCGGTACGCCTTCCGTGCAGTCGGCCAACCGGTGGGTCATTTTCTTCCTATTGGCTCGCCTGAGCAGAGCCCTTCGAGCTAGGTCGCGATGCCGGCGGGGAGCAGATGGCCCTCCTTGCCCATGGCGCCGAAGCTCTGGAACTGATCAATGTCTGTGCCCTCGGCGGGTACGGAGACCGCAGCCACGAGCCAGAGGGCAGTGAAGCAAGCGGCGGGGATCGCTTTCCGTTAATGCATCGGGAACTCTCGTTTTCGGAACGCTCAATGCGAAACAGGGGAGGTGAAACTCGAAATAGAATGGCGGCCGAAGCCGGAATTCCTGAACTCTCCCCGGAATAGTGCGTAGGGCAAGCGCGGAGCCCGCCTACAGTTTAAACTCAGCCCGGACGAGCTCGTCCTCCATGGAGTGCTTCAGCGAGAAGCCTAGCTTTTCGAACACGCGGATCATGTCGGTGTTTTCGGGCATGATGTTGGCGCTGAGTGCCGGCACCTTCTCATCGGCGGCCACGATCAGCAAGCGCGCCATCAGCTCCTTGCCGAGGCCGCGGCCGTGCCACTGGTCGCTCACCAGGACGGCTACCTCGGCCGCTTCCGCGCCGTGGACCTTGGTCATCCGGCTCACGCCCAGGATTTCCGGTTCGCCGGTCTCCGGGTTGCGCCGCTCGGCTACCAGCGCCATCTCGCGATCGTAATCGATGAAGCACGTGCGGAGCAGGCGTTCGTGCTGGGTACGCTGTTCCAGATTCATCATGTGGAAGAAGCGCAGGTAGACGCTTCGTTCGGAGAGCGTCTTGTGGAAGCGCACCATGGTCGGTTCATCCTCGGGACGGATGGGGCGGATGGTGACCACGCAGCCGTCCTTGAGCGTAAATGTGCCCACGTAACGGGTGGGATAAGGACGGATTGCCATCTTGGGAATCTCATCCAGCATGACTTCGGGCCCATACACCACCACGCGGGCGTCCAGAGCCATCAGGCCATCGGGCGAAGCCAGCAGCGGGTTGATGTCGATTTCCTTGATCCAGCGCTGCTCGGCTACCAGCGTGCTGAAGCGCACCATCAACAATTCGAGCGCCGCCAGATCCACCGGCTGGCGCCCGCGCACGCCCTTGAGCGCCCTGTAGATTTTCGTTTGCTCCATCATGCGGCGCGCCAGCGTGGTGTTGAGCGGCGGCAGCGCCAGCGCGCGATCCTTGAACACCTCCACCAGTTGGCCACCAGTGCCGAACAGCAGCACGGGTCCGAACTGCGGGTCCAGACTCGATCCGACAATCAGCTCATAGGCGTCCTTGAGCCGCACCATCGGCTGCACCGTGACACCCTGAAAATGCTCCGCGCCGGCCTTTTCCGCCACCGATGTCTGAATTGCGGCGAAGGCCTTCTCGACTGCCTGGGCTTCGCCCAAATTGAGTTGCACGCCGCCCACGTCGGTCTTGTGGGTGATGGTTTCCGAGTACAGCTTGAGAACCACCGGATAACCGATCTTGCCGGCCGCCTGAACTGCCGCCGCGGCATCGGCTGCGATGATCGTCGCGGCGGTGGGGATGCCATACGCCGCCAGGACCTGCTTGGATTCCGCTTCGGTCAGGATGGTGCGGCCAGCCTGGCGCGATGCCTCGACGATTTGGCCGACCAGTGCGCGATCGGGAGCCCAATCCGCCGAATCCTCGCCCAGCGCCGGGGTTTCGTACAGGCCGCGCAGATTATAGCTGTAACGCCACATGTAATTGAAGGCCCGCGCGGCAGTATCGGGGTACGGGAAGGTGGGGATGTTGGCGCGGTTCAGTATCTCCTCGCCCGCAGCCACGTCCACGCCCCCCATCCAGCTCGCCAGCACCGGCTTGCTTTCCTGCTTCGCCAGCGGTTTCAACTGCTCGGCGATCTGCGTGGGATCGGTCATCGCCTGCGGCGTCAGGATCACCAGCATGCCGTCGGAGTTCTGGTCCCTGGCGGCGATCTCGAGCGCCTTGGCATAGCGCTCCGGCGAAGCGTCGCCGATGATGTCGACCGGATTGCCGTGGCTCCAAGTGGCGGGCAGGACGGCACTAAATGCCTCCATGGCTTCGTGTGAAATCTCGGCCAGCTCGCCGCCGCCCATGATCAGCGCGTCGGTAGCCAGCACGCCCGGACCGCCGGCGTTAGTGACGATGGTCAGCCGCGGCCCTTGCGGCCGGGGTTGCTTGGACAGTACCTCGGCCATGTAAAACAGATCGGCAATATTGGCTACGCGCAACACACCGCAGCGCCGGAACGCGGCCTCCAGCACCTCGTCGGATCCGGTGAGCGCGCCGGTATGCGAAGCCGCCGCCTTAGCCGCAGCCGCGCTGCGTCCCGGTTTGATGATGATTATCGGCTTGTTCAGCGCCACCTCGCGCGCGGCGGACAGGAACGAGCGCGCGTTGCCGATCGATTCCATGTAGCATACGATGGACTTCGTTTTCGGATCGTTGCCCAGGTGATAAATCAGGTCGCCCCAACCGACGTCCACCATCGAACCGACCGAGACGAACGCGCTGAAGCCCACCATTTCCTTGAGGCTCCAATCCAGCACCGCCGTGCACAGCGCGCCGCTCTGGCTGATAAAGCCGACCGAGCCGGGGCGCGCAATGGTGGTGGCAAAAGTGGCGTTCATGCCGGTAAGCGGGGCCATCACGCCCAGGCAGTTGGGGCCGACCACACGGATACCGGCTGCCTGCGCCGCGGCCAGAAGCTGCCGCTCCAGCGCCGCGCCCTCGGCACCGACTTCCTTGAAGCCGGCCGAAATCACGATCGCGCCGCGCACGCCATTCTCGCCACACTCGGTAATCAAGCCCGGAATCGATGGCGGCGGCGTCACGATCACCGCCAGGTCGACCTGCTCCGGGATCTCCGAGACCGACTTATAGGCCTTCACGCCCAACACGCTGGGCCGCTTCGGATTCACCGGGTAGACCGTGCCGCCGAAGGGCGACGTCACCAGGTTCCACAAAAGCGTACGGCCCACCGAGTTGGCCGTCTCGGTGGCGCCAATCACGGCCACACTCTTGGGAGAGAAAAACACCTCCAGCGGCTGGTGAACCGGGCTCAGCTTCTTCTTGCGCGTCGTTTTATTGGTGGCTTGCATGTTCGTCGCTCTCCGCCTGCGCACCGAAGGCGGCGCGATTCAACGCGTCCACCACGTCGGGAATGTGCAGGCCGTTCTTGCGCGCCACCGCCTCGATTGCGCAGTCGTCGCAACTGTCGCGAAAATGGAGGTTATCGAAGACGGGTCTGGTTGCCGGATGGCGTTGTTTCACGTCACGGATGATCATGTCGCGGCGGATCAGTTGATCGAATCGGAACATAGGCGTGCGAATTGATTGTACTGCACTGCTCGTTCCAAAAGAAGCCGTAACGCTGTCAACGAGTTGTCAAACAATGGGGGGCGGGACGGATGTAATAATTTGGCAGCGCCGGTGAATTTCGTGGAGGACACGCACTGGCACTTTCAGGCGGGCGGAGCTTGCCGGACTTGGTCAGGCTAGGGTGTGTCAACGCCCGGCCCGTCGACCATCCTTCCCGCCGCCGGCCGCTCTGCGGCTCGGCTTACGGGACCTCACTGCCGCCTCCAAATGCCGGCGGCCCGATCGCTACCTCGTGCAGGAGGAAGGCCGCAGCGTCACGGGTTTGGCTCTTGCAACCGCGCTACGGCCACCTCGCCAATCGATCATCATCCCAACCAGCAATCCTTGCCGGACTGATAAGCGCCCCGCCCGCATCGGGCGTCCGGCGCCCTCAGGCGGAAGGCCTAGCTAGCAGCGGATGCAGCCTGCGACAGGCTATTGTTGGTGATGCCCCAAATGTTCTTCACAGTGCCGCCGGCACCGATGAAGAGGGCGGACGCGGCAAGTGCCACGAACGCGATCAACAGTGTATATTCAATCAGGTCCTGGCCTTGTTCGTCATTCCAGAAGTTGCGCAGATACGTCATTTTGGTTCGCTCCTCAATCTTGGATCCAAGTTCCGAAATTGGTCGATCACTGGTTGGTGTCTTCGTGACCTCTCGGTCACGGCCCGATCCGCCCCACATGGCAGCGGAAGCCCGAAACCCCAACGCCTGGCTGCCTGGCCGGAATGCCAGCGCTAGGCCCTCGTCCTAAACCACCCTCCATCAGTTCGACTCTTTCAAGACGCCGGTCAGCTTGCTGCCGAGGCGGCTTGGGAGAGTGAGTTGTTGGTAATGCCCCAGATGTTCTTGACCTTACCGCCCGCACCGATAAACATTGCCGCAACAGCAAGCACCACGAAAGCCAGCAACAGAGTGTACTCAATCAGATCCTGGCCCTGGTCCTCGGCATAAAGTCGCCTCACCAGATTCCTCATGCTGGTAGAGTACTACTTTCAAACCCAATATAAAAGGCCTGAAACAGCCAATTTGAATCGAACAAGTACTGTAAGCTCTGCTAGTTAGCAGTGCATATATCCAAAGGAAACTAGGGGGCTGTATACCAACGCCATCGCCTTCTGACAACTGTGGACGCTGGCCCATCGCCCTGTCCCAGTCGCGAATACGCCCTCGCTCCGCTGCTGGCTGTCCTACTCGGCCATCTGGCGCAGTTCGACGCGCAAACCCGCCGCCCGATAGGCTTCGAGCAGCGCGCCGAGATGCGGCGGGTGTCGGGCTGGGGCGACGCGAGTCCCGTCTTCCATCTCCAGCAGAAGCCGGAAACGCTCGCGCAGTATGCCGCTCTCGAACACGCCGCCTGAGTACGCGACGTCAACCGCCTCACCCGAATTCCACAGTTGCGTCCGGACGGCGGCGGCGAGGTGGACCAACTCCTGCGCAGCCTGATTCAGGATGCGCAGGGCCACGGCATCGGCTGCGCCCGCCGCACCGTCCACCAGCGGCGCCAGCGCGGCCACTCGGAAGCGCTCCCATTCGGGCGTGTAGAAGCGGTGCAGCATCTGGTTGGCGTTGGCGGAGCCAGTGGCCTCGAGCAACTCCGCGCGCAGCGCCGTCGCCGGGCCCCAGCCTTCCTCCATACGCAAGGCAGCCCGCGCCGCCTGGCGGACCAGATCGAATGCGCCACCCTCGTCGCCGAACACGTACCCCCAGCCGCCTGCCCGCGCCATTCGCCCTTGCCCGTTGCGCCCCAGTGCCATCGAGCCGGTCCCGGCGATGACCACAATTCCGGTTCCGTCGGCCGTCGCGCCGGCCAGTGCAACGGCCGCGTCGGTCGTCACAACCAGCCGCGCCGCGCATACCGTTTCGGCCAGAATCGCCTGCTTGTCA
>Ga0074045_10000913_pt1 | contig 28962 bp, 21 predicted proteins | sample BogForMeECP23OM2_FD_94442 | JGI IMG/M metagenome (GOLD analysis project Ga0074045, IMG submission 94442) | Bog forest soil microbial communities from Calvert Island, British Columbia, Canada - Bog Forest MetaG ECP23OM2 | ecosystem: Environmental > Terrestrial > Soil > Wetlands ...
GATGAGTGGGTCGTAACCGAGCGCTTCGGCGGCCACGGGAAGGAACCTCTTCCTACCTCGCCCCTCAAATCACATCCTAAGTTCGTCGCCCGGCCAAGTCAATAATGTGCGACGCAGTATGTCCGACGCAGTAAGGGTCGCCAAGATTGTCATCGGACGAAGCGCGAGCTTCGTCTTACTCAGGATTCTCTTCACGCATTCCGTGACTCAGACACGGCACTCCTGCTCGATTCTGGGGCGACGCCGAACGTCGTTCCGATGCGCGCACCACACTTGAGATTTACGGACACGTTGTGGGGGATGCACATCGGGAAGCTGTCGAGAAAGTGGCGTCATCGTTGGACGCCATTAGACGCCGGCCCACTGCAGTGAATTAATGGGATCAGTAACTTAGCCGCAATGGGTGTTGGGTTCGATTCTCACCGCCCGCTCCAGAGTCAATGAAGACGAACAAGTTAAGTTGGCCTTGACTCCAATTCAACACTGGACTCCAATTCAATTGCCAGGCTCTCGATTCTCTCTGCCAGAGGATCAATTGCACGGCGCTCGTCACATCCTCCCGCTGGACCCCAGGTCCCCTCGCGGTGATTCCCACACTTCGCCGTCCGGTGTGACACACGTCACATCAGGAAGTGACTAGTGTCACGGCGACAATGTAACGCTCGGCCGAAAATACTCGGGAATTTGAACAGGTACGTTCGTCATCCGTCACAAATTCTTGCCCGCTCAGGGGGAAAAGGCTGGGATTACGTGCACAACGATAAGCACCTTGCTGTGAAGACCGTGGCCGCACTATTGGTTGGAACGTTCGTTACCTTCGTTTTGCTCGCCATGGTGCCGTCTGGAAAGGCAATACCAGCATTCTCGAGAAAGTACCAAACCTCCTGCACGACATGTCACAACAATTACCCGGAGTTGAATGATTTCGGTCTGGCGTTCAAGAAAAATGGCTTCAAGTTTCCGACCGATGATGACACCTTCGTAAAGCAGGAACCGGTGTTGCTCGGGTCCAAAGCGCAGAAGGAAGCGTTTCCGGGCGCGGTCTATCCGGGCGAGATTCCGGGGACGATACCGATCGCTTTCCGCTATGAAGGTAATTTTAACTGGAACAGCAACCAGCCTCAGCCGGTGCAGGCAGTGGGCTACATCCCGCGGACAGATCTTTTTGTTCCCAATACATTCACTATCATCAGCGCCGGCAGCTTTGGACCGAATTTCTCGTTCTGGATTGACGACGACATCTCCGCCGGTGGTTCAGGCGCCAACGGTGGCCTGGGAGATGGCTGGTTGAAGTACAACGATTTGGGCCATGTATTCCACCTTCCAAAGAACGCACTGAACGTGCGCTACGGACAATTCGAACTGGACCTCCCGTTCACTCAGGCCCGAACGCCGTATCTTTCGGGATATGACGTATTCGGAGAAGGCGCTTTAGCGCAGCAGTCCTGCAGTGGTTCTACGCCCCCAAACCCCTGCCAGACCGTGAACAACTCGTTCATTCTAGGCGCGCCCCAACGCGGCATTGAATTCGGCGGCTACCCGAACAACGGAAATTTCATTTGGGACGTGGCCATCGTGGATGGAACCGGATCGGCCTATGGAGGCACCACGGCACTTGTGACCCGGAATACCAAAGACGTTTATGTGCGCGCCTCCTACCAATTCAATCTGGAACGTGACCCGGACAGCCGGCACGCCATTCAAGCCGCTGGGGCAACCGGCCCGCACGATCACACCTCGATTCGCGTGGGCGGGTTCTACTACCATGGAAAGAACCAGCAGAATTTCGGCGGCTCTTCTTTTGGGTCTGTCGGACTGACAAATACGTTGAATGAACCGTTCTACCTGGTGGGCGGCGATGTTCGATTCAGGTACCGCAACAAACTGGAAATCTACGGCGTGGGCCTGGTCAGTCATAACGACAATCACTACTTGACCGTGGATTCAACCGGGGCCGGGACCTTCACAAACGCGCATGCCGTGACCTCCACAGGGGGTTTCGTTGCAGGCAACTATTGGATTTATCCCTGGTTGATCGCAACAATGCGGTATGATTTCGTTAATTCTCCGTCGGACTACTGGAACGGAGCGTCGCAGTCCCGCACCCGCAATGATTTCCGGCCCGGGTATCAGATCCTGGTAAGGGCGAACATCAAGGTCGTCGGCGAGTACACACGCCACTGGGGTGTGCCTTACCAGGATGCCGCCGGGAACACGCTGTACTACCGGCCAAATTCATTTGTTACTGGTATCGACTACGTATTTTAACGACCAGTGGACCCACAGATTTTGTGAAGAAAATTAAGAAAGCGAGAGAGGAAAAATGAAGTCATTTCGATTTGCAGCGAAAGTAGTAGCGGTGAGCAGTGCCGTGCTTCTTCTGGCAGGGGCGAGTGTGGCCGGAGACATCAAGGGAAAAGTCAACGTGCAGGGGTTGAAGTCAGCTGAGAACATTGCCGTGTACGTCGATGCGATTCCGGACAAGAAGTTCGACGCGCCGACCACAAAGCCCGTGATGGATCAGACAAAAATGACCTTTGCGCCTCACGTGATGGTCGTGCAAGTGGGTACAACTGTGGAATTCCTGAACAGCGATCCGGTTGGCCACAACGTATACTGGCCCAGCATCAGCGGAAACAAGAAACTCGCGCACAACCTGGGCACCTGGCCGAAGGGCGAAAAAAAGGCCTTCCAGTTCAACGATGTTGGCGTTGCCAGCTTGCTTTGCAACGTCCATCCAGAAATGAATGGCTACGTCGTTATCGTCCCCACGCCGTATTTCGCGGTCACCGACAAGAGCGGCAACTACGAAATCAAGAACGTTCCTCCGGGCAAGTACACGCTGAAGACCTGGAGTGAAGACGGAAAAGTCACTACGCAGGCCGTGGAAGTCGGCACAGGAGCAGCGACAGCCGATCTCACCGTAAAGAAGTAAGCACCAACAACTTCAGGGTCTGGAGTGTGCCAGCTGACAACGCGAACGAAGCTCGTCGATCTGGAATGGCTGGAGTCTAACTTTCCCTGCATGCAGGCGTGTCCCGTCCACACGCAGGCTGGGCGGTATGTGTCGCTCATCGCGCAGGGAAGGTACGAAGAAGCCTACCGTTACGCCCGGACGCCGAATCCTTTTGCTTCGATCTGCGGCCGCGTTTGCGGTCATCCTTGCGAGCCCGCATGCCGCCGCGGGGAATTCGACTTGCCGATCTCGATCCGGGCCTTGAAGCGTTTTGTTACCGAGCGCCACGGACCGGAGTCACGGAACCCGATTGACGTATTCGCAGGCCGGTCCATCGAAAAACGGTTAGAGAAGGTAGCGGTGATTGGTTCGGGCCCTGCAGGCATGTCGGCAGCGCATGATCTGGCTCTGCTCGGTTATCCCGTGACGATCTTCGAGGCCGCGGCGGTGCCGGGCGGCATGATGCATCTAGGTATCCCGGAATATCGCTTGCCGCGCGACGTCTTGCAAGCACAAATCCGCGAAATCCTGGATCTGGGGCCGGAACTTAAGCTGAACATGCGCTTGGGGCGAGATTTGACCCTCGAAGATCTGCGCCGGCAGGGCTACAAATCCGTACTCATGGCTTTCGGCCTCCATCGTAGCCGGGATCTGAATTTGCCGGGGCATGAACTAGACGGAGTCGTGAAAGGAATCGACTTTTTACTGAACGTAAATTTAGGTTATCGATTCGAAGTCGGAAAGCAGGTGGTGGTCATCGGTGGTGGCAATGTGGCCATCGACGTGGCGCGCTCGGCGGTACGCGCACAGCAGAAAATGACCACGGAAGGAACTCTGCCCAATGAGCTGACCTCCAGCGAAATGGACGTAGCCATGAAGGAGTTCATGGACGTTTCGCGAGCGGCCCTGCGCATGGGCGCACGAGAAGTGCAATTGGTCTGTCTGGAATCGCGAGAGGAAATGCCCGCTTCCGAGGAAGAGATTCATGAAGGAGTGCTGGAAGGCATGCAGCTGCGGCCCTCCTTGGGCCCAAAGCAATTCGTCGGAAAGAACGGTAAACTGACGGGTCTGGAAGTAACAAAGTGCATCTCTGTCTTCGACGAGAACAAGCGCTTCAATCCCAAGTTTGAAGCCGGCACCGAATTCGTCATTCCTTGCGACACTGTGATTTTAGCCATCGGTCAGTCTTCGGACGTCTCCTTCTTGAAGCCGGAAGACGGCATCGAAACCACTCACCAAGGCACGCTGAAAATCAATCCCGACACGTTGATGACGACCGCTCCCGGGATCTTCGCGGCGGGCGACATTGCCTTCGGGCCACGCCTGATTATTAACGCGGTGGCTGACGGCAAAAAAGCTGCGGTGGAGATCGACAAGTTCCTGCGCGGGCCGGAGTGGAAGCCGAAAGACAAGTACGTGCAGATCACGGTCTTGAATCACCACGAAATGGCGGAGCACTATGACGAATTTTCACGGCTAGACGTGCCCGCATTGCCCGTCGAGCGGCGTACTGGCGTCGCCGAGGTCGAGACCGGATACACCGAGCAGCAGGCGCGAACAGAAGCCAGCCGATGCCTTAAGTGTTGGATTAATACTATTTTCGAAGGGAACGAAGCGAATGGCACGGAATGCATTCTTTGTGGCGGGTGCGTGGATGTGTGCCCGGAGAATTGCCTCTCGCTGGTGCCTCTGAAGGAATTTACTTTTACGGACGAAGAAAAAGAGCGATTGAGCAAGGAACGCGAACTTCGCAGCGTCGACCTCCAGCACGTTTCCCCGGAAGACTTGAACCAGGTCGAAGGCTCGGTGATGGTGAAGGACGAGACCATCTGTATCCGTTGCGGACTGTGCGCCGAGCGCTGTCCCGCCCACACCATTTCCATGGAGGCTTTTGAAGTATTTGATCAGGATGCGAACTCGCAGATTCACGAGGAGATTGTTTTCAGGTCATGAGCGACGACAAGCAAAATCTGGAAGGGGCGCAAGCTGCTCGACGCCCTGAGGTTTCTCGAAGGGACTTTCTTAACGAAATCACCGTCGGTGCGCTGGGAATCGCGGGCTTGGGCGGCGCCGTTCTCACGTATCAGTATTTCTCCCCCAATGTGCTATTCGAGCCGTCAACCACGTTTCGTGCCGGGAATCCGGACCTGTATCCCGCGAACTCCGTGACTTTCCTGCAGGACCAGCAGGTGTACATCGTGCGTACACCCGAAGGATTCTTCGCGGTGTCCGCTGTCTGCACGCATTTGGGCTGCGTGACGCAGTGGAAGCCCGACGCCGACATGATTGCCTGCCCATGCCATGGAAGTAAATTCCAGCCGAACGGCAAGAAAATTGAAGGACCGGCGCCGCGACCACTCCCGCATTACGCCATCAACCTGACCGCCGACGGCGAGCTGCAGGTAGACAAACTGCAAATTATTAAACCCGATCAGGTCCTGAAAGCCTGAGGAGAAACATGGCAAGCACTTTTCAATCAGCTCTTGAGAACCTCCGGACCACTCGGGTATGGAAGTCCATCTTCCGGCGCGGTCCGGCGATCACCAACCGGACGCGCAGCCTTGCGATGTTCGGCAATCTGTTCCTTCACTGGCTTCCTGTCAAAGTGCGCGAGAAGTCCTTGCGTGTTCGCGCCGCCTACTACCTTGGATCGCTTTCGCTGCTGCTGTTTCTTCTTCTAGTCGTGACTGGCGTGCTGCTGATGTTCTACTACCACCCGGCGGCACCGCAGGCGTACCACGACATGAAGGACTTACGGTTCGTAGTTTCCAACGGAGTGTTCCTGCGGAACATGCACCGCATCGGTGCGCATCTGATGGTGTTGCTGGTGTTCGCGCACATGTTCCACGTGTTTTATCGCGGGGGATACAAGCCACCGCACGAATTCAACTGGGTTGTTGGCGTGGTGCTCCTACTGGTCACGCTATTTCTGAGCTACACGGGCTATCTCTTGCCGTGGGATCAGTTGGCGTTCTGGGCTGTTACCGTGGGGACCAACATCATTTCCGCGATGCCCATCATTGGCAACAAGGTCCGTTTCGTGGCCTTGGGCGGCAACATAGTCGGCGAAAATGCACTGCTGCGTTTTTACGTGTTGCATGTGGTCATTCTTCCGTTAATCGCTTTTCTCTTCATTGGCGTGCATTTCTGGCGCGTACAAAAGGATGGCGGAGTAACGGTGCGGACAAAAGACGATGATGGAAAAAACTAAAATCGAATCGGGATTCAGTTCGGACGCAAAGAAAGAGCCGCGCCGCATCGTGTTCATCACCCGCAATACGTCGGCAAAGGTGAAAGACGATCGCGAGCCGAAACTGATGGCTTATCCGCACCTTTTGGTGCGCGAAGCAGTCGTCTTCGAAGTGTTGATCATCGCGATGGTTCTGATTGCATTGTTCTGGGATGCACCCCTGGAACAACTGGCGAATCCTCTGCTCACGCCCAATCCTGCGAAGGCACCCTGGTACTTTCTCGGCTTGCAAGAGTTGCTGCACTTTTTCCCACCGTTTGTCGCGGGCATCTTGATCCCCACGCTGGTGCTGCTCGGGCTGATCGTCATCCCTTATTTCCATGTGAATGTGGAAGGCAAACCCCTATGGGGTGAGCGGGCCTCAAAGCGATTCACGATTGTGATGGTTGTACTTGTTGCCTTGCTAATCTTGCTCGCCGTAGTGGATGCCTGGACGATTATTGTGCCCACCGTATTGGTCGCCGCGCTGATGGTGGCGTCGTACACATCGAAAGCCACGAGTGGATGGATGGGCACATTGCGGACGAAGCCACTATCGTGGTGGATCATGACCTGGTTCATCAGCGTGGCCGTGTGTCTGACGGTGGTGGGAACGTTTTTCCGCGGCCCGGGCTGGTCCTGGGTGTGGCCATGGGGGACACATGCCGGCTGAAGAAATGGGTAAGCTGTCGGAGCGACTGCGGCTTACCTTTGCGGTATCCACGGTGGTTTGTGTGTTGGTGCTGGCCATCTCGCCGCTCAAGGACTTCCGCGCCGAATGGAAGCAGTACAAGCGCTCATTCGTCAAGTTCGCGCAGGGTCGGCCGGACACCAAGAAACTTCTCGCCGATTACAGCCCAAACATTGATCAGGTGTGGTTGCCGGGCATGAACGTGACCGATCGCTGCACCACCTGCCATCAAGGAATTACGCAGTCTAGCTTAGCTGACGCTTCTGTGCCCCAACCCTTTCGCGCACATCCGCCGATTCCTCACAATGTGCGCGATTGGGGTTGCACTGTCTGTCATCGTGGCCAAGGGCCGGCGACGGAAGTGGCCGAAGCGCACGAAACCACTCTTGCTTGGGAGAAGCCCATTCTGCCTGCGCATTACTTGCAGGCTTCCTGCGGGAGCTGCCATCAATCCGATATCAAAGAGACCCCACAAGTCGCTCGCGGCAGGGAACTACTCACACATCTGAATTGCCAGGCCTGCCACAAGCTCAACAATCTGGACCGTGCCAGCCTCGGGCCTGATCTTTCCAGCGTCGGCTATAAGGTGTCGCGCGAGTGGATCTACAAGTGGCTGAAAGAGCCGCGGACGGTTCTCGATAAGGATGGCAATGTCACTGTAAACGGCTATGAGACCGAGGACGAGCCGCGAATGCCAAAATTCCGGCTGAAAGAAGAGGAGATCAAGGCTCTATCAGGCTTTCTGAGTACTCAGAAAGCCAAGCCCATCGAAACTTACAAGATCAGCCCTGCGATAGTCGCAGCGTGGAGTAAGAAGCCAGATCTCGCCTCGCAAGGAGAAGTGCGCTTTCGGCAAATGATGTGCACAACGTGTCATTCCTTGGCGGTAACCCGCGCCGGTGAAACCAAAATGATCGGTGGCGAGATCGGGCCCGAACTCACCAAGGTTGGCAGCAAAGTCAACGAAGAATGGTTGGTGTCGTGGTTGCGCAATCCGAACAGCTATTTGGAACACAGCAATATGCCGCGGTATGGCTGGAGCGACGAAGATCTGTACAAGGTTTCGCAGTATGTAATGAACAAGCTCACCGATTCGGACCTGCTGACCAATGTGCCGCAGCTTGGCGCCGCCACCGATGAAGACGTGAAAACTGGGAAGCGTTTATTCAGCGAGAAGGGCTGTGCCAGTTGCCACTCACTGAATGGGGCGGGCACGCAGAAGGACTTTGGACCTGACTTGACCGCATTGGGTGCCAAGAACGCATCCGAGTTGGAATTCGGAAAAGCCAAGATCGACCGCAATCTCGTGTCCTATATTCAAGCAAAGTTGCAAGACCCTGTGGCAGTGAACCCGGCTGCGCGCATGCCGCAATATAGCTGGAACCAGGCCGATCTGGACGCTGTGACGACAGCATTGTTGAGCCAGAGCGGTCCGGCACAGACCAGCGCGTTACAACATCTGGTCGTGCCGAAGAAAGACGCTTCCTTCCAGGCTGTGGGAGCATTTGCGGGGGTCTACGAGCGTTATAAATGCTATGCCTGCCACCGGTTCAATGGCTACGGAGGAACACTGGCGCCAGACCTTTCCTACGAAGGCAGCCGGGCACAGAAAAAATGGATTGCGGATTTCCTGAAGAATCCGCAAACAATTCGGCCCACACTCATTTTGCGTATGCCGCAATTCAACATGTCGGACAAGGACGCAGGGATCGCCGCGGAGTACTTGTCAATGGCGGTACAGAAGCCTGAGGTTGATCCCGAAAGCGTGGATGCACGGCAATTCACTCCCGCCATGGTCTCCATGGGCAAACAACTGTACGAAGTGAAATATCAATGCCAGGCCTGCCACACAATCGGGTCATCCGGTGGGTATGTGGGGCCGAACCTGAACAACGCCGGAAACTGGTTGACGCCAGCGTGGATCGAAGCGTGGCTGCGGAATCCGCAAGCACTGCAGCCTGACACCATTGAACCACGCCGAACCTTCACCAATGAGGAGATACCAGCTTTGACCGCGTATCTGATGACCCAGCGGGTGGGGATCAAACCGCAAACAACAAAAAGCGCGGCGGATGCCCAAGCAGTTTCGCGGGGAGCGGGCCGATGAAAGCAAAACTTCTGATGGCCGCGATTCTTCTGTGCAGCGTGATTTGTGTGCTGGCCTTGTCGGGTTGCAAAAAAACAGCGGCGGTGGTCGCGCCGGACGCGGCTTTTGGTTCCTACGACACTGAGTCTGATTGGAACGACAGCGCCAAGCTGGTGAAGTTGGGATACAGGGAATCCCAGGGCAAGCGCGTCTTCTACCAATACTGCGTATGGTGCCACGCGGACGCCAGCCCAGCTGGACCGTCGAACCGCAGCAACGTTACACCGGTGCCACCTCTCATGAACGATGGCGAAAAGCTGAATGGCGAGAGCGACGAATACATGCAGAACATCATTACCTTGGGAGGCAGCGCCCTCGGAAAATCCGCCATGATGCCGCCCTATGGTAAGACCCTAAGCCCTGAGGAGATTAAGGCGGTCATCGCATTCACACGTGCAATTGCGCAGCCAGCCTACCAAAAACCCGGAAGGCAGGGGTCGCAGTACACAGCCAAGTAGTGAATGTTAAGATCAAGGGATGAAAAAAATGCGCCGAAGCGCAGGGATGCGTTTGCTTAAATCTGTGTCGATTGCCGCCCTGACTTTTGCCTGCGGCATGAAAGCAACCGCCCAGGTAAGCCCAAATGAAATCCTGGATCCAACGTTGAAGGCACTTGAGAAACAGTATCTTCCTCAATTAAAGACTATCAATCAGGAAATCGCGAAAACGAGGTTTCCGTTCCCGTTCAATCTTAACCGGGTAGTGGGTCTCGACCCTTCTCAACAGATCGAGGCCGATACCCGGGGGTTGGAGTTCCGGCATTTCAAAGACCGCGTGATCTTAAAAGCCACGGGGAATTACAACGCGGCATATGATTCGAAGCAATTCACACGGAACGAGCGGGCCGCACGTACGTTTCGCGATGTGTTTCTGCCCATCCTGCAAATCATCACCAGGAATATTCCCCCAGACATCGATTGCGATTCCATTGGCATTGAAGTGGCATTTCACGTGCGCGATGTGCAGAAAAGCTACGACTATGAAGGGAAGGACATCCTCGTCGTGGTGCTGGACCGCAAGGACGCGTTCCAGATCGTGCTGGAGAAGGACGATAACGCGCGTCAGGAGATCCTGAACCGGTCGCTCGTCTATCTGGGCGGGCAGGAATATGGATTGTCTTTAGTGGACCGTGACCCCATGGTCGTTGACACGCAAGCACGCTCGAAATCCACCAAAATTGATGCGACATCCACGGCCAGCTCGTCATCTTCAGCGAGCCGCCTGCTTCGCAGCAATCCGAACCTTTTGCCATCGGCGGCGCCAGGGAACTCGGTGGATTCGAGCCCGGCGTCTGCGCCAAAGGTTGACCTGTCACTGTCCAAGCCTGCGGTGACGCGAGCCGATGCAGAGAAGCTCCAGACTCAATACCAGCAGCAACTCGACGCACTTTCGAACGCAGGGCAAGCCAAGTATGGCTTTGTGGATTACGATCCGCCGACGTTTGTAGTGGTCAGCAAGCAAATGGTGCTGCAGATGACGCTGAAGAACACTACGCGCTACGACTCGGACAAGACCTCGATCTACAAACGCGCAGCGCTGACGTTTGACCTGTTTCTCGCCCCCAAGATGAAGGATGTATTAGAGCGCATCCCCAGCGACTTGCCGGTGGACTATTACGATTTCTCGGTCGTGAATCCACTCTCCTCTAGCACGGGCGGGAAGGAACGCTCAGAAGCGATCGAGTATCTCCTCCCGAAGAGTCTCGCTCAGAAATTCGCAAACTCCGAAGTCACCAACCAGGAACTCCTCGATAAAGGTCAGGTGCTGGTCAATGGCGTACGCATCGCGCTGAATCTCCAAATGGCCGAATAGCCACGTAATCATTTGCCTGGACAGGGGACGGCAGGGTGGTCCCGGTCAGACCGAGCGACAAGGCAGTTGCCGCCAACTTCTTAATCATAGAAATCTCCTTAATGAACTGCCGTATGATACGGGTATGCGACTCCTGCTTGTCGAAGACGATGCGCGTATCGCACGCTTCGTGGTCCGTGGACTTCAGGAACAATCCTACGCTGTCGACGTCGTTGCCAATGGCGACGATGCTCTCTATCAGGTGGAGATCAACGACTACGATGTAGTGATCCTGGATGTGCTGATTCCAGGTAAGGATGGCTTCGCTACTTGCCGTGCGATCCGAACCCGCGAAAAGCGCATGCCCATCCTGATGCTCACGGCGCGGGATGCCGTGGACGATCGCATCCAAGGATTGGACTCTGGCGCCGATGATTATCTGACGAAGCCATTTGAGTTCGGCGAATTGCTGGCGCGCCTGCGTGCACTGCTGCGCCGTCCCCGAGAGTTGCGCCCCGCACAAATTCTCGTGGGCGATCTGGAGCTCGATACCGGGTCGCAGACGGCCAAGCGCGGAAATCGTTCGATTTCTCTTACAGCCAAGGAATATGCGCTCCTTGAATTCCTGGCGCGCAATGCCAACCGCGTGATTGGTCGCGCGGAAATTGCCGAGCATGTTTGGGACGAATCCTTCGACCCTTTCTCAAATCTGATTGAAGTGTACGTCAACCGCCTGCGCCGCAAACTTGGGGAAGAAGACGGAAAGCCACTGCTCCAGACGCGCCGGGGCAGCGGCTACATTCTCTGTGCCCCAACAGAGTCCAGCGCCAGTGCTGGGCGCAAGATTGAGAACTCTGCGGCCTCTCGCAATTCGAGAAAGCCACATGCTTGACTCCGTCCGCGTGAGGCTCACGCTGTGGTACAGCCTCGTTCTCACGTTTGTACTGATTTCCCTCGCGGTCCTCACCTATTTCTTATACTGGCACAATACATCTCAGCGAACGGATAGCGACATCGCGCAACTTTCCGAAGCTTTTGCCACCACATTCAATGCTGAAATTGCTGACGAAACGGGTCCAGGCGCCGTAAAAAACGCGGCGCGGGAAGCGATGCTCGAACATCGCTTTCGCAGCACTTACTTTGCCTTGCTGGACGACTCAGGAGCGGTACTACAAAGTTCGTTGGATCTGACGACTGCTGGCGATTCCCGTGACGCACTGCCCGCAGACTTTTTTTCTTCCAGTTCATTTCGCTCACTTGTCGCCTCGACAAGGACGGGCGACCTCCATACGATCCATGGTGGGAAGAATGGCTATCGGGCGCTGGCTCGCCCGCTCTCCGTTGCCGGGCGTTCCTATACTCTCGTGGTTTTGCAGTCCCTTCATCCACAAAACGAAATGATGGAAGACATTCGCAATACCTTTTTGTGGGCAATTCCGATGGCCCTGTTGCTCGCTGGGGTCGGAGGATATTTCCTGGCACGGAAGAGCCTCGCGCCGATCGCCGCGATGGTTTCGCAGGCGCGCGGCATGGGCGCGGCCAATCTGCACCGTCGTTTGTCGGTTGCCAATGAACGCGATGAGTTGGGCCAATTAGCGCACACTTTCAATCAATTGCTGGCACGCCTTGAAGCCTCGTTTGAGCAACAACGCCGGTTTATGGCCGATGCGTCGCACGAACTGCGAACGCCGGTGGCAATTCTGCGTGGTGAAGCCGAGGTTACCCTCTCGCAGCCCGAACGCTCTCCGTCCGAATACCGGGAAACGCTGTCCATTCTCCGCGAGGAATCGCAGCGTTTGGCTCATATCATCGAGGATCTGTTTACGCTGGCTCGTGCTGACGCCGGACAATACCCGCTGACTCTTCGCGACGCTTATCTTGATGAGCTCGCCTCCGAAGCCCTGGTGCGCGCGCGTTCTTTGGCACTTTCGAAGAACATCACACTCACTTCTGCCATTGAGCCGGATTTACCCATTCGCGCCGACGAGGCGTTGCTGGGCCGAATGCTGCTCAACCTCCTGGACAACGCCATTAAATACTGTCCATCTGGCAGCACCGTCACACTCGCTTGCCGCCGTGACGGCGACCGCTATCTTGTCAGCGTATCCGATAATGGGCCAGGGATTCCCCCGGATTTGCAACCTCGCATCTTTGAGCGCTTTTTTCGCACGGATAAAGCGCGGGCTCGCTCCGAAGGCGAAACCGGCGGCGCCGGACTCGGCTTGTCCATCGCCCGCTGGATCGCGGAAGCTCACCACGGACACCTTGAACTAATGCGGTCGGACGCCACCGGCTCCGTGTTTACTGCCACGCTTGCCGCAAGCCCTCGCGATTAACGCTTCCTGCGTGGTTAATCCTGCGTTTATCTCTCCATCGTTAGCCTGAAAGACGAGCGGCAATACTGAGCCTTACATTGAATTGCACGGTACGCTCATGGAGACTTTCATGAATCATCGAATCGCCAGCATTTTCGCCGCAGGCTTGCTGGCGTTGGTGCTGTCCGCGCCATCGCCGTCCCAAACCTCCGCGCCGAAAAAATCAAACATCCCTGCGGCACTGAAATCACAAGCGAAAATTTCAGTAGAGGAGGCTCGTGCAACTGCGCTGAAGAAAGTTCCCGGCGTGATCAAAGAAGAAGAGCTCGAAAAGGAAAATGGAAAACTTGTCTATTCGTTCGACATTCAAGCAACTGGCCAGAAAGACATCACCGAAGTTCAGGTGAGTGCGATCGATGGCTCCATTGTCTCCGTCGAGAAGGAAGACGCCGCGAGCGAGGCCAACGAGAAGAAGCAAGAGGCGGCAAAGCCCAAGCCATAAGAAGAGATATACTGCCGCGATGACCGGTAACATCTGCGAACTGAGAGAACTACCTTGAACACTAAAGCCTTAGTTTTCACCGGAGCGATTCTTGCTGCGGCTTTACTTTCTGTGCCAGCAGCCGCGCATGCGGGTCAACAGCCAGATACTCCTGCACCTCAGCCCTCCACCACCTCGCAAAATGCGCCGGCTCAATCAGCGGCCACGGCGCCCGCGGGAACACTGTTAAGAATCACTTTGCAAGATGCGCTCGCCTTGGCGCGTAAGAATGAGCCAACGTATCGCTCGGCGACGACCGCAGCAGCCATTGCGCGGGAAGATCGCAACTTGTCCCGCGATGCGTTACTGCCCAGCGCGAGCTTCACGACTTCGGATCTGTACACTCAGCCTAATAACAGTATCTACCGCGTCAAATATATCGCCAATAATGCGCCGCACGAATACGTCAGCCAGGGCAACGTTCACGAGCAGCTCGATATGGCTTCTTTGGCTTCCTACAGGCGCTCGGCTGCGCTCGCGGCTATTGCCAAGGCGCAGGCTGAAATTGCCGGGCGTGGCCTGGTCGTCACCGTCGTGCAAAGTTATTTCAGTGTCGCCGCCGCCGAGCAGAAACTCGCCGTTGCAAAGCGCACCGCGGATGAAGGCGAGAGATTCTTGAAACTCACGCAAGATCTGGAAAAGGGCGGCGAAGTCGCGCATTCCGATGTGATTAAGGCCGAATTGCAAACCCAGGACCGCCATCGTCAGCTCACCGAGGCGCAACTCGGACTCACCAATGCTCGCCTCGACCTATCGGTTCTAGTCTTCCCCGATTTCAATGACAATTTCGAACTCGCGGATGACCTGCACGCCAGCGTTCCGCTGCCGCCTCGGCCCGAATTCGAAGCGCAAGCAGCGCACGAAAACCCGGAAATTCGTTCTGCGTTAGCCTCAGTTCAGGCCGCCGGCCAGGAGGTGGCCGCTGCCCGGGCCGGATATCTACCGTCCGTCACGGTGGACTACTGGTATGGCATTGACGCGGAACGTTACGCCACTTACACACCGCTTCCCCCGCCCGAGATCGGCAGGTCCCAGAATCTGGGTTCCTCCGCGCTTGCTTCTCTGACGCTGCCGATTTGGAATTGGGGCGCAACGCAGAGCCGCGTCAAGCAAGCCGAGTTGCGTCGCGACCAAACGAAAGTGGAACTTTCTTACGCGCAACGCAAATTGCTTGGGGAGATGCGTTCGCTCTACAGCGAAGCGGAAACAGCGTTGAATGAGCTTGCGGGATTGCAGCGCGCTTCGGAACTGGCGGCAGACAGCCTCCGGCTCACCACGCTGCGCTACAAGGACGGAGAAGCCACAGTTCTCGAAGTTGTCGACGCGCAGACGACTTTTGCCACGGCCAACGCCAATTATCAGGACGGCGCGCTCCGCTACCGCGTGGCGCTTGCCAATGTTCAAACGCTCACCGGGGTGCTGACAACTCAATGAAAAGGCGAAAATACTATTCTGCAAATCCTCATTCGTCCAGATTGTTCCTCGCACTCCTGTTGTTGTGCGGGGCCGCATTGCTGCAGGGTTGCGGCGCTACGGAAAAAGAACCGGAACCGGTGGTCGTAGTCCAAGTCGCGGCGGCAAAGCGCGGTCCGATCGAACAAACCGTTTCCGCCGACGCGGTCATCTTCCCTTTACAGCAAGCGATTATCACTCCAAAGATTACCTCTACGGTTCGGAAGTTCTTTGTGCAGCGAGGTTCGCGCGTGAAGCAGGGACAGCTTTTGGCGGAGCTGGAAAACGCGGACCTGGCCGGTGCTGCCGAACAAAGCAAAGGCGAATACGAACAAGCCGAAGCGGGCTATGCCACGACCACAGAGGCGAGCCTGCCGCAGCAGATTCAGAAGGCCGAGCTAGACGCTGCGGCCGCAAAAGCGGCGTTCGACGCTCAGAAAAAAGTGTATGACGCGCGTAAGGAACTCTTTGATCAGGGCGCACTACCGCGGCGGGATCTGGATACCGCAGAGGTTGCATTGGCTCAGGCGCGAAGCCAGAACGAGCAAGCGCAAAAGCAGCTTGTTGACCTCAATCGTCTTGGCAAAGAGCAGGCCCTGAAGTCGGCCTCGGGGCAACTCTCCGCGGCGAAGGGAAAGTACCTTAACGCCAAAGCTCAACTCAGCTATTCGGACATTCGCAGCCCTATTGACGGCGTCGTGACCGACCGGCCTCTCTATGAGGGCGAGCTGGCTGCGGCGAATCAGCCGATCCTTACGGTGATGAACACCTCCAAGTTAATCGCCAAGGCGCACATTTCCCAAACCGAAGCAGTGCAATTGAAACCCGGAGACCCGGCCGAGATCCACGTGCCGGGCGTAGAGGAACCTTTTAAGGGGCGAGTGACGCTGATCAGCCCCGCGCTTGATCCTGGCAGCACAACGATCGAAGTGTGGATCGAAGCGATCAAGCCGGGTACAGCACTTAAGCCGGGGATGAATGTTTCCATCGAAGCGACTGCGAAAAGTGTGAAGGACGCCATTGTTGTGCCTGCCGGCGCCGTCTTCAAAACGCCCGAGGGCGCAGACTACGTCATGCTCACAGGCTCCGACGGAAAAGCCCACCAAACCACTGTGAAATTGGGGATTCGTAACAAGGAACTTGCGGAGGTTCTATCCGGCGTAAAGGAAAATGATTCCGTCATTACTGTTGGCGGTTACGCCTTGCCGGATAAAACCAAAATTACAATAGAAGCGACTCCGCCAGCGGAAGGCGGTACAACTACGAATTCTGGTGATAAAGACGCAGAGCCAGGCTCCGCTCCTAATAGAAAACCCGCCACTGCACCGGCTAAGGGCAAGGAGTAGCCCGGCATGGACCCGAGGCCTGACCAAGGTTCTGCCGGAGCAACGCCGGAAGGAGATCACCAGGAGGAACGGCTTCCGTGGTTTCGCCGGTTCTCGCGTCCGATTCTCTTTCTCATCATTACCCTCGCACTGGTTGGCGCGTATTTTGCGTTCAGCATCCCAATCAGCGTTTTTCCCAACACTGATTTTCCCCGCATTGTCGTTGGTGTGGACAACGGCGTCATGCCGATAGACCAGATGCTGGTTACCATCACGCGGCCTATCGAGGAAGCGGTAAATAGTGTTCCGGGCTTGCAAAAAGTTCAGTCCATCACCAGCCGTGGGTCGGCGGAAGTAGATCTATTCTTCGACTGGAAATCAGACATGATCCTGACGCTGCAACGTGTTGACGCCGTCGCGGCGCGCATGCAAGCGGAACTGCCGCCCACCGCGAAAGTGGAGACTCGCCGGATGACCTTCGCTGGTTTCCCCATCATCGGTTACAGCCTCACTTCGGATACGGTCCCGCAGGACAGGCTGTGGGAGATCGCCACCTACGACCTGAAGCCTCGTATGAATCGTCTGGACGGTGTGGCCAGCGTCGTGGTGCAAGGTGGTCGCGTTCCCGAGTTTCAGGTTACGCCCGATCCTGCGCGTCTCCATGCCGCCGGCATCACAGTGCAGGACATTCTGGATTCCATTCGCCGCAGCAACCTGATTGACTCACCCGGCCTGATCGAGCATGAACATCAACTCGTGCTCGGCTTGGTCAGCGGCCAAGCTCGCGATCCACAACAGATTGGCCAAATCGCCGTCAAGAATTCCGCCGCGGGTGTGCCCATACGCTTGGGGGACATCTCCACGATCACTCCCTCGTTCGCTCCGACGTACACGATCGTTACTGCCAACGGAAAACCTGCGGTATTGCTCAACGTGAATCGCCAACCAGAAAGCAACACCTTGGACGTTGCGAATGAAGTGCATGCGTTGATTAAGGAACTCACGCCGACTCTTCCCGCCGGCGTGCATCTCGAGGCGTTTTACGATCAGTCCACCATCGTCCATGATTCCATCTCCAGCGTGCGCGACGCTGTGTTGCTGGGCATCGTGCTCTCTTCCATCATCCTCGTGCTGTTCTTACGCGACTGGGGAACGTCATTCGTTGCCGGCATGGTCATTCCTGTCACGTTGCTGATCACTTTCATTGTCCTGAAAGCCACCGGGCAAACCTTCAACCTGATGACGCTCGGCGGTCTTGCCGCCGCGGTCGGCCTGGTGATTGACGACGCGATCGTCGTTCTCGAAAACATTGTGCTGCACCGTGATGCCGGACAGACTCGTTTCCGGGCCATCCGGGGCGCTTTGCAAGAACTTACTGTGCCGCTCATCGGATCGACCATCACTCCCATCGTCGTGTTCTTACCGTTAATCGCCATTACGGGGGTGACCGGCAGTTTTTTCCGTGCTCTCGCTGTCACAATGACCGTCTCGCTGCTCACATCCTTGCTACTGGCGCTCTCTTGGACACCCACACTGAGCCAATATTTTGTCCGCCGCAAAGACACCGCCCCAGTAGCATCCGCCTGTTCCGAAGGGCCGGATATGGCCACACTGCTGGCCGCAGAGGAAGCGCACCTCTCTGGTTCCTTTGGCCGCGTCGTGAATTTTTATAGCAGGACGATGCAGTCCGTGCTAAAGCGTCCTTGGGTGCTGGCGGCGGGCTCCGTTCTGGTCATTGTTTTGGCGGGTGTGTGCTACTACTTTTTGCAGACTGGTTTACTGCCGGAGATGGATGAGGGCGGTTTCATTCTGGACTATTTCACACCGCCCGGCAGTTCTTTGGCGGAATCGAACCGCATGCTGCTTCACATTGAGGAAATTTTGAAGGCCACACCGGAGGTTGAGAACACGTCACGTCGCACCGGCTTGCAACTTGGCCCCGCTGCGGTCACCGAAGCAAACAACGGCGACTTTACGGTCAAACTGAAAAAGGATCGAAAGCGTGGTATCGACGAAATCATCACTGATATTCGCGCGGAAATCGAGAAATCAGAACCCGCCACCAAGGTCGAGTTCGTCCAGCTCCTGCAGGACATGATTGGCGACCTGACCAGCCAGCCCGAGCCCGTGGTTATCAAATTGTTCTCGCAGGATGGCAAACTTCTCAACGACACGGCTCCCAAGGTCGGCGATGCCATTTCCAAAATCCACGGAGTGGTCGACGTGCTAAATGGAGTGGAAAACACTATCAGTGGCCCGAGTGTGACTTACCAAGTAAATCCCACTGTGGCTGCGCGTGCCGGTTTCACTCCTGAGGAAATCGCGATCGACGCCTCCGCGGTTCTCGAGGGCGAGCCCGCTCCACCTCCGGTCATTCTCAACGATCGTGCCTACACCATCCGCGTTCGTTTTTCGGAGGCGAGCCGTGCTTCACTGGATCAGATGAGCAACACACTGCTCACGAGTGCGACCGGTCATACCGCGACTCTCGGCTCGCTGGCTACTATATCCACGGATCCGGGTGAGACCGAAATTCGGCGGGAAAACCTGCAGCGGCTAGTTCAAGTCACGGCCCGGTTTGAAGGTGTGGACTTCAGCAGCGGGATGGCCGCTGTGAAAAAGGCTGTCAACGACCTTCACCTGCCGCCTTCCATCCGCGTTGAGTACGGCGGACTTTATGCCGAACAGCAGAAATCCTTCCGCGACCTGTTGCTGGTGCTGGTCCTTGCACTGGTGCTGTTGTTTGCAGTGCTGCTGTTCGAATTCCGCACCTTTGCGGCGCCGAGCGCCATTCTGGCGTCTGCCGTCCTCTCTACTTTCGGTGGCCTTCTCGGGCTCCTAGTTACCAACACCGCCTTCAATGTGGCCTCGTTCATGGGCATGATCATGGTCATCGGTATCGTCGCCAAAAACGGTATCTTGCTCCTCGATGCCGATCAACGTTTTCGCAAACTTGGCTTCTCCGCCGAGGAATCGATGATTCAAGCTGGCCGCCGTCGGCTGCGTCCGATTGCCATGACTGCATTGGCCACGATCGCGGGAATGCTCCCACTGGCCCTCGCGATCGGCTCTGGCTCGCAAATGCTGCAGCCTCTTGCGATTACGGTAATCGGAGGCTTGCTCAGCTCTATCGTGCTGTCCTTGATTCTCACGCCTACCATTCATTTCTACCTGGACCGGGGAAAAGCGGCAGTTGCCGCTTCCTGACACTGGTTTGTAACCCGCGATTAACGAAGCGTTCACACTCCGCCATTTACGATTGATTACGGGGAACCTCACCATGCATGTGCTTATCGTCGAAGACGAGCCGGAAATGGCTCAGCTTCTTGCTAAGGGTCTACGCGAGGAACAGTTCGAGATTAGTCTGGCGCGCGATGGACGTGCCGCGCTCGAGAAGTCCGAGGAAACCTCCTTTGACGTAATTCTGCTTGACGTTATGCTGCCCCAGTTGAACGGGTTGGAAGTGGCTCGGCGGCTTCGGCACCGCCAGCAGGAAACTCCGGTTCTGATGCTCACCGCGCGCGACTCCGTACCCGACATTATCTCTGGGCTGAATGCTGGCGCCGACGATTACCTGACCAAGCCATTTTCTTTCCTGGAACTGCTCGCGCGCATCCGGGCCCTGGCTCGTCGCGGAGAACTTCGCCGCAAAAACGTCCTTGAGATCGCCGATCTCGTGCTGGACATAACCTCCCTCCGGGCGTTCCGCAAGGGCCGTGAGATTCATCTTTCGCATACCGAATACCGCCTGCTGGAACTCTTGGTACGGAATACCGCGCGTGTCGTTTCTCGCCAGGAGATCCTGACGAACATTTGGGGACGGGGACGCGAAGTGACCGAAAACACCTTGGACGCGTTCGTGCGCCTGCTGCGAAAGAAGATCGACCAACATTCGGACATGAAGCTGATTCACACGCACCGCGGTTTTGGATATTCGGTCAGCGCGGTGAATCCTCAGTGAATCTCACCATTCGCGCTCGCCTCACTCTTCTGTATTTTGTCGTTCTGGCAGCGTCTTTTGTGGCGTTTTTCTGGATCTGCGATTTCGGGTTTCGCCGCGGCATTGAAACCACCGTTAACGACGCTTCCCGCAACAATCTGGAGATCGTGCAACGAGTTCTTACCCTTTCGGCCTCCAAAGGGATTCCCAAAGTTCAGAAGGAATTGGCCGAACTCTCCGAACTCTGGGCCAACGGCGCGATTTTCCAAGTCGCCGATGCAGACGGCTCCTGGCTCTTCCGTTCGGCGCGCTTTCTGACGCCGCAGGCACCTCTTCCAGCGCCACCCGCCACGGGCGTATCTTTCCTCACGTCCAATTTGGACAGCCAGCAGTACCGGATCGCCCAGAAAACCGCTTTAATTGACGGCCGGGTGTTTTATCTGAGCGCCGCCGTGCCTACCGAACCGTTCGACCAGGCTCTGGACCGGTTTCGCCTGACTGAAAAGCGCTTCTTGCCCCTGCTCGTCATTCTCGCATCGGTTCTCGGCTACTGGCTAAGCGGCCGGGCCCTAGCTCCCGTGAATCGCATCATTCGCTCTGCCGAGCAGATTGGCCTGCAGAATCTTTCACAACGGCTGGAAGTTCCCAGGACTGCCGATGAACTGCAACGGCTTACCGTCACCCTGAACGCCATGCTCGAGCGCATCGAATCCTCCGTGAAGCGGATCCGGCAATTTACCGCCAACGCCTCGCATGATTTGCGCACGCCCCTTTCGCTCATTCGCACGCACGCGGAACTCGCTCTGCGTCGCACGCGTACAGAATCTGAATATCGTGAATCCCTCTCACGCATCCTTCGCGCTTCGGAGGAGACCACCCAACTGGTGGAGGCGCTACTTACCCTGGCTCGCGCTGACGCAGGCGCGGCGAACCTGCACTTCAGCGAAGTGGACGTTCTTCCCGCGCTTCAGAAGACGTGCAAGCAAGTTGCCGTTCTGGCCCATTCCAAGGGCCTGTCCTTTTCCGCCCACCTCCCCAACAAACCTTTGATTGTGCGTGCGGACTCCACTGCACTCGAAAGCTTGTTCCTCGCCGTACTGGACAACGCTGTGAAGTACACCCCCGAGGGGGGATTGGTGTGGCTCCGGTTTTCGATTATTTCGGACGAGGTTGTAATTGAAGTCGAAGACACCGGAGTTGGTATTGCCGCGGAGGACCTGCCGCGCATCTTCGATCGCTTCTTTCGCGCGGACCAGGCGCGATCGCGCGAAGTCCCTGGCTCAGGCCTTGGCTTGTCTATTGCTCGCTGGATTGCGGAGATGCACAAGGGACGGATTGAAGTGGAAAGCCAACTGGGTTCCGGGTCGCGCTTCCGGATCATGCTTCCTTTAGTCGCTGCGACCATCAGTGATCAAACGGAAACTGCGGATTTGCAAGATTTTCAGCCTGACTCACCTGAAAATTCTTTCAGATGAAAGGTCTTTCAGCCCTTTTTTAAACGTTTCCTTACGAACGTTCATCGGCAATTAAGCAGTTTCGGGCTTAATGGTCCCAGCAGCAGGACTCGTTTGTGGTTCTCAATTAGGGTTATTCAATTTCTGTAAGAAAGTCTATGCCGGGGAGCGCGCGAGGTTCTGCCAGGTGCGAATCGGAATAAGAGACTGGACCGGGCGTCCTTGATTAGCCGGCCCAGGTGGTGCCACCCCGAAGAACAGTAATAGCAAATTGGCAAATTTTCAGGACAGAACCGCTGTCCTTATTTTTTGGAGGTTACATCGTTATGAAGAGATTTTTCCGCCTATTCACGATTCTCTCGGTGATCTTGGCAACGTTGTCCGCGCAAGGAACCCTAGCTCAAGGTGGCAAGGGTTTCATTACAGGGCACGTCACAGACTCATCCGGCAGCGTGTTGCAGGGTGCCGAAGTAGAACTACAGCCCAATACTATTACCACTGCCACCGGCGCCCATGGTGCCTACTACATCAACGATCTGGCACCGGGCACCTACACCGTTACTATCACCTACGTTGGCTTCTCCCTTTTCACTAAAGTAGTGCAGATTACTGCAGGGCAAACCGCCGTTGTTGATGCCACCATGGAGGTTTCCTCGCAAAAGGATCAAGTCCTTGTCACCGCGGAGCGCGCATCCGGTGAGGCCGAAGACATCAACCGCCAGCGCACAGCAGACAACGTGCTTCAAGTGCTGACCAATGAAGTGATCACGAGCTTGCCGAACGCCAACATGGCCGATGCCTTGGGCCGCTTGCCCAGCGTCACGCTCGAGCGCGACGAAGGCGAAGGTAAGTACGTGCAGGTTCGCGGTACCGAGCCACGTCTTACCAATGCCACCATCGATGGCGTCAACGTCCCTTCTCCGGAGTCCGGTGTACGGCAGATCAAGTTCGACACCATTCCCGCGGGTCTTGTAGAGTCCGTCGAGATTAACAAGACGCTTCAGGCCAACCAGGACGGTGACGGAATCGGTGGGTCGGTGAACATGGTCACGAAAACCGCCACGGAGAAACCCACCATAGCCTTTAGTGGTATGGGAGGCTATACGCCCATCGTCAACGGACGCGGCGTGGTGGAAACAACCGGTACACTGGGCCAGCGTTTTGGCGCCCAGAAAAAGCTTGGCGTCTTGATTGGAGGGTCGTACGACTGGAACGGACGCGGAATCGATGACATTGAGCCTGTGTCCGACATCGCGACCTTTCCGGACGGAAGCCAGCAGCTATGGAAAGATACTCAGGACATTCGCGAATACCGTTACTATCGTAGCCGCTGGGGTATTGGGGGTAGCGCTGATTATAAGCTCTCCGAGGGCTCGGACATCTACGTCCGTGCCCTCTATTCAGACTTCAAGAACTTTGGCGATCGCTGGGTTTACACCTTGAATGACAATACGCCAGGCATTTCGCTGCTGGGCTCAAATGGCGGCACTCCCAGCTTCAATACTTCTATCCGCCGTCCCGACTATGCCATAGGCAGTGTGGTGGTCGGCGGTAAACATGTTCTCAACACGACTTGGTATACATGGGATTTTTCCGTATCGCGCTCCAGGCAGATTGAAAATGGCGATCCAGAAGCTTCATTCGGCAGCACTCTGGCGAGCAGCAACTGTGAGTTCGATCCTGCCGCAACTGTTAGTATCTACCGTCCACAGTGGACCCAACAGTGCTATACCGAGGCTTACAACCCAACTACCATGCAATTGAGCCAGATCACTTATTCCCACGGCCATACCGCACAGTTGAATCTGCAGGGGACAGGCGCGATGGCCAAGCGCTATCACGTTGGCTCTTACCTCTCTACGATTGAAATCGGTGGGAAATTCCGGAATGCCCACAAATTCGACGATTCGATTAACTACACGCTGACTCCTTTGGATTCCATCGGAGCAGTCGCACTCTCCACTTTTCCGAATATCTTTACGAACAACAATTATTACAACAAGTCTTATCCGCTTGGTTACAACCCGAGTTTCAACGCGGTGTGGGCCTATCGCAATGCGAATGCCAGCGATTTCCTGAGCCCGTCCGATCCCAGTGCGCAGGATCTCTCAAGCCAATACGACTTGATTGAAAAAGTCTCGTCTGGCTACATCATGGACACGATTGATCTCGGGAAGGCGCGCATCATCGCCGGCATTCGGTTTGAAGGCACGAATCTCACCACCACCAGCTACGACTTCAACAACAATACGGTCGACGTCAAGAACTCGGGGTCTTATTTGAACGTGCTTCCCAGCGCCGCATTGCGATACGCGTTGGACAGCAATACCTTCATTCGACTGTCCTATGCACGCGGCCTTTCACGTCCGGATCCCCAAGACATCGCCCAAGCAGTCTCCTGGACCTATGTTGCGCCCAACAGCCAGGGCAACACCGCGACGATCAGCAATCCGGGTTTGAAGGCCGAAACCGCTGACAACTTCGACTTGCTGTTCGAGCACTATCTGAAGCCGTTTGGCATGATCACTGGCGGATTCTTTTACAAGAATCTCTACAACCCGATCGCTGAGGAAACCTTCCCGAAAACCAACTTTTCTCCTGCTCCCGGTGCGCCTGTAGATACATATCATGTAAGCCAATTCGTCAACGCCGGAAGTGCTTGGCTTTACGGCTTTGAGGTGGCCTACGTGCAACACTGGACTTTTCTTCCCGGCCTGCTACGTGGATTTGGCCTTGGCGCCAATTATGGTTATGCCAACTCGAAGGCGATCGACCTGCCCGGCCGAAGCGATAACCCGCGTCTGCTGCGTTCTGCCCCGAATACCTGGAATATCAGCCCAACCTATGATCTAGGCCGATTCTCCTTCCGTGCCGGGCTTTCATACAACGACGCGAACATCTATAGCTATTCCTATCAGGACGGCACCAATGGCTCAACCCCGACACCCGGTGGTGTCAAAGGTCCATTCGGAGATGTCTACTTTTACCCGCACTTGCAGATCGATATGCAAGGAAGCGTACGTATGGCCAAGGGCTTCACCTTTGTGGCTTATATCCTCAACGTAAACAACGAGGTGTTCGGATTCTACCAGGGCAGTAGCCCCTATATGATCCAGCGCGAATACTACCAGCCGACGTATGCGTTCGGGCTTCGCTGGTCGCCGACGCACGAGAAGTAATCGCATCGGACCAGAGTTTGTAACACCCCAAACGGCCGGTAGGCACGCTGTTCTCAGTGTGTACACCGGCCGTTCCCCTGAGGAGTCAGCCTGAAAGAAGTTTCAGGGGAGATTTAGAACCTGTTTAGGCGGGATTTGCTATCAAGGTGTCAGCCGTCAGGAGGAGTTATGAAAAGGATTCTGATCTTGCTCTGTTGCGTGGTCCCGCTGTTTGCCGTCGCTGCCTTCGCGGCAGTCAATTACCAGCTGTTGAAAAAGGTGTCCGTGCCCGGCACCGGCGGTTGGGACTATGTCACCGTAGATGCTGCGGCGCGTAGAGTGTATGTTTCGCATTCTACACAAGTGGACGTTCTGGATGCCGACTCGTTTTCCCTCGTTGGTACAATTCCGAACACCCCCGGTGTCCACGGCATTGCTATCGCTCCCGAAGCAGGTCGCGGGTACATCTCCGCCGGGAAAGCCGATTCTGTGATTGCCTTCGACCTGAAAACACTAAAATCGCTCGGTGAAATTAAAGTGGGAAAGAAACCGGACGCCATCATCTACGAACCCCTGACGAAGCGAATCTATGTCATGAACGGCGATAGTGAGAGTATTACCGTGCTCAATGCCGCCGATGGCAGCGTTGCAGGTACGATTGCACTCGGCGGAGGCCCGGAATTCGCTGTATCCGACGGCAAGGGCAACCTTTACGTCAATCTCGAAGAACAAAACGAAACTTTGCACATCGACGTAAACACTTTGCGGGTGAAGGACCGTTGGTCGCTCGCTCCTTACGCCACGCCCACCAGTCTGGCCATGGATCTAGAGAACCGGCGTCTCTTCGTCGGTTGCCGCAGCAAAAATCTGGTGGTCCTGAATGCCGACACGGGGAAAATTGTTTTTACTGCTCCCATCGGAGAACGCGTGGATGCTGGGGCTTTCGATAGCAAAACCCGCTTGGTCTATGTGTCAACTGGCGATGGCAAGGTTTTCGTCTTTCACCAGGACGCACCGGACAAATACTCAGTCACTCAGGAAATTACCACCAAAACCGGCGCGAAAACCATGGGCTACGACCCCGCGACTGGCAACGTCATCGTTCCCACCAGCGAAAACGGCGCCATGCAGGTTCTGGTTCTGTCATCTAAACCTTGAACACGAAGTTGTGAGTGGTTGAGGGCGATCCCTGGGCTAGATTCGAACGGCATGGCTTGATGGCCCCAAGGTCCGCTTTTTCCCGGCCCCGATCTAGCGGTTTTTCTAAGACACTCACGTTTGCCATACTGAATCCGTCCGATTTCCAGCAATAATTCGTTGTTTTGCGTCGACGCGGACGTCCACCTTAATCCAACTGGACCAGGATCTTCCTGAATTGGGATGGGTTTTCACTCCAGGAACGCAAAGTCTGTCCCGCCTCCTCCAAAGGCACGACTACACTCACGGCTTGATCTGCCGGAAATTTCCGTGCTTCCAGCATCTTGATCACGGCGTGAAAATCTTCCGGCAGAGCGTTTCGCGACCCGAGAACATCCAGTTCCTTCTGTACGAACAGTCGGGCCTCGTAGCTGACCGGTTCTTTGGCATATCCGATGTACACAACCCTGCCTGTAAACGCGACTTCCTCCACAGCGACGCGAAATGTTGCGGGCGTGCCAATCGCTTCAATCACGACATCGGGTCCGCGGCCTTCCGTCATCTCCAGCAACTGTTCGTGCAATGATTGTCGCCTCGTGTTGATGGTGTGAACTCCACCTGCAGCTCGCGCAAGTTCCAGTTTCTCGTCATCCAGATCAACGCAGATCGTGGTTGCACCCCGGGAGCCCGATGCCGCGATGGCTCCCAGTCCGACTCCCCCGCACCCCAGGATTGCGACGGTATCGTCTGCGGCGATGCGTCCGCGTGCAACAGCATGAAATCCCACGGTCAACGGTTCAACTAGGCACAATTCCTTCCTCGTGAGTTGGCCAGAATACAATTTCTCTCGCGGCACCACGATGAACTCAGTGAGGGCACCATCTCTTTGCACGCCGAGCGTTTGGTTGAATTGGCAGGCATTCGGACGCCCTCGACGACATGACGCGCATTTGCCACAACTTGTGTAGGGAGATACCGCCACATCCGTTCCAACCGCCAATCTGCTGTCGCTGCCGGCTTGCACGATTGTCGCGCAGACTTCATGTCCCAGAATTCGTGGAAAGGAAACCAGTGGGTTGAGTCCGCGAAAGGAGTTCAAATCACTTCCGCAAAAGCCCACCATGCGAACTTTCAAGAGTATCTGCTGATCCGTAACGGCCGGCTCCGGAACCTCTTGGACCGAGACCTGCCCCGGCTTTTGCAGTACAAGTGCTTTCATACCAAAACCGCGCTAGTCACTATCGGCTCGACTCCTCACGGGGCAGATCAGAAAATGCAACGTTTAGCACGAAAACGTGCAATAGCAAACGATTTATACTGCGGAGAGCCACGGTAGGGCGAGCACAAGCAGTTGTGGATGGTTGGCCAAGCGTTATCCATCATCTCGGGGTGGATAACAAGGTGTCTGACTGGGCGGAGATGATCATTCCAGACACGGCGAAGCCGCTGGCCTACTACGATCATCCTTTCCTCGCGAAGTATCCGGCGCTGACACGCAATCAATTCGGCAAAGGCACACTGACCTACGAAGGTACGGTCCTCAGTGACAAACTGCAGCGCGCGGTTCTATTGGACGTGCTGAACAATGCTGGACTTGTAACGTCCGATCAAGCCCTGGCTGCGGCGATTCACGTCAACCACGCGAAGAATCGCGGCGGCAAAACGCTTCATTTCTATTTCAATTATTCGAACGACGCCCACTTGGTTCCCTATGGCCATCCAAATGGTACGAATCTGCTGACCCAAGGGGCGATCATCCGCGATCAGTCCATCCATCTACAGCCCTGGGATGTCGCGATCGTGGAAGAGAATGAATGAGAGCATGGGCTGTCCCATTTGCATTGCGAGCTGCTAGGAGCAGGCACGTCGCCGGGAAGAGGGAGGAGCGTCGGCGGCACGAGCATCGCGTTGAGCAGCAGCATTTCCCTGAGCGACAATTGCCAATGTTCGTGCCAGTGCCTGCATGTCCGCGTTAATCAGACTTTTGCGAATTCGAAATTTATACGAAGGATCTGATTCTGTTCCAGAACTCCGGCCACGGAAGAAGCAGACGGCGGCATACGCATGGGGTTGATTGACCTGGAAGGTGGGTAGGAATAGGATTATTTTTGGTGTGTCCCCGCTGTTGTTATCGCCTCGGTGTGCAGCTAGTTCTTTCGCGCATGAACCTTAAGCCCATCGGATGTTTGGCAACACTACTCCTAGCCATCGGTAAGATCGAGGCGAACGAACAGCCTGCCCCTTGTGTCGTGTATTTCTCAGTACTCGAAAATGATGAAGTCACCGTTCACCGCTCGGTATTGAAGATGAATGAACCGCAGAGAAATTGGTACGAGAAGTATGGCAACCGGGACAAGTACGCGGGAATTTGTTACGTCGAAAATGGCGCTCAAGCTCCAGCCGATGAGCCGCTCTACGCGATTGTCTGGGGCGAGCATTTGGTGAGTGAACCGTACACTTACAGTTATGAAGCAACTGCGCGGGTCAACGGAGACCTGAACGCGACCACAACGGATCAGAATGGCAACACTAGCACCGTTTCAGGCACCACTAGTGCTAGCGTGCCAGTCAATCACTCAAACTCAGGGACGAAAGTGTCCTATGTGGCGGATGGATGGTTGGCCGTTTGGAATCCACAAACAAGTGAGGGCAAAGGAAGTTTCCTGCCTATCGCACCTCTTCATAATCACAACCGTACTGATTTGACCTCAGCTTCCACGTCGTTGCTTAAGGACGCAATGGAACAGATTAGCCAAAGACAGAAGGAAAGACTGGCAGCTAGAAGAAAGGGTTGGGCTGTGGTTACGATCAGGCCATTAAATAACGC
>Ga0074045_10000914_pt1 | contig 28957 bp, 27 predicted proteins | sample BogForMeECP23OM2_FD_94442 | JGI IMG/M metagenome (GOLD analysis project Ga0074045, IMG submission 94442) | Bog forest soil microbial communities from Calvert Island, British Columbia, Canada - Bog Forest MetaG ECP23OM2 | ecosystem: Environmental > Terrestrial > Soil > Wetlands ...
ATGTACTCGGGTGGGTGGCCGACGGCAGCCTGAAGCTGCGCCTCGAACACAGCTATCTGCTGGCCGATGCGGCCCAGGCCCACCGCGATCTGGAGGCCCGCAAGACCACCGGCAAGGTCCTGCTGATTCCATAGACGGCGAGCCATGTGCCTGGCGGTGGGCTCCGGCGCAAAGCGGCCCCGGCGAAGCGCCAGGGCCACTTTAGCTTTCGCTGCGTGAGGAAGCCATGCAAGCGTTCTGCGCGCCGCTCTACGCTAGGGGTAAAGTTGCGTTGGGATTGACTGCGGCGGCCTCTGCGATGGTCGGAGGGTGGCCGTTCTTCGCCTCGCCCGGCTTGCGGATGTCTATGCCGCCCTTGAAGTACGCGCCGTCCTCGATCGAGATGCGCGCGGCGGTCACGTCCCCGGTCAGCGAGCCTTCGCTGCGGATGTCCACGCGGTCGCTGGCATTCACGTTGCCCCGCACCTTGCCCAGCACCACCACCTCGCGCGCCAGGATGTTGGCCGCCACCTGTCCGTTGCGGCCCACGGTGACGCGGTTGCCGGGCAGGTTGATCGTGCCTTCCACCTTGCCGTCGATGTAGAGCGACTCCGAGCCGGAGACCTCGCCCTTGACCACCAGAGACTTTCCGATGGTGGCCTGTTCGCCGCTCGGGACAGCCAGGCTGGGTGCGGATGCTGTCGCCGGTCTTGGGGTGCTGGACTCGTAGATGGTCGGCGCCGGGGCCGACGGACGTGTCGGCTCAGGGGGTGAGGGCGGGATCGGTCCAGCCTGGTTCGGTTTCCACATGGTTCGTTTGTTTCCTTTCCTGATTGCCTGAATGGTTGGCGGGCCCAGTCTCGCCGGTCGAGCGTGGGTCAACATCAGCCGCAAAGCGCGCGGCGGTTTGCCGCAAGCGTCTGCCACAACGATACTACTCCGCCCCGTTCCACGGAAACGTCGCGCCTCTGCAAAACTCCGTGCCGCCGCCGCTCGGAAAACACTGCTTGCTTCCGCGGGCCAACCGCGATACTCTGCCGCGCATGCAGAACTTTCGCTCCGCTGCGATGCATCTGCCGGGTTGGACTCTCGCCTTGCTGCCGCTCAGCCTGGTCTCGCTGGGCCTCCTGCCCCTCTCTCAACCCACCGCCCTGGCCGCGCCCGCCAAGGTCCACGTCGTGGCGCTGGGCGCGGTACGCAAGGTCCCCTTCACCCCGCCCCAGACCGCGCCCGCAACCGGCAAGCCAAGCGACGCGATCTCGCTCAAGGTCCGTCCGCTCACCATCGACGGCCATCAGAAGGAGTGGACCACCGGCGACGCGCACGACGTCACCGACCGCAGCTTCACCATCCGCCGCGCATTGCGCCTCAACGACGCGCTGCCCGGCGACGCGGCCCCGCGCTGGAGCTGGCAGCCCGGCCCCTGGCTGCTGGTCGATCGCACCACCGGCCACATCACCGCGCTGCACCTGCCGGACTTCGACGCCGAGGTCTCCGACGCGGTCTGGTTCCGCGACTACGCCGCCTACTGCGGCACCGCCGATACTGCCCGTGGAGGGCTCTTTGCCATCGTCGCGCAGCTTGGAGCGCGTCGCGCAGTGGTGCAGAAGCAGATCGGCAAGTGGCCCCAGCCCGCGCCCGCCTCGCCCGTCTGCAAGCCTGCCGTGTGGCAGCGCGATCCCATCCGCGTCACCCTCCAGCCCACCGGCGGCGACGCCATCACCTTCGACGTCCTCGGCGCGGCCTCGCTGGTCGAGGAGAACGACTCCGCCGACGACCAGAACTGAGCGCATCCGCCGGGAGCAAGCAAATCGACTTCGTTCGCTATCCCGAGATGTAGGCCTTGAGGTGGCGGATCGTCTCCTGCTGCTCGGTGATCACATAGTTCACCAGGTCGCCGATGGAGAGCACGCCCACCACGGCGCCCTCTTCCGTCACCGCAAGATGGCGGATGCGCTTGTCCGTAATGATGCGCATACACTCGCCCACCGTCTGCTTCCGCGTGACCGTGATCACCGGGCTACTCATGATCTCCGCAACCTTCGTCTCCTTCGACAAGCGTCCCAGCAGCACCACCTTGCGCGCGTAGTCGCGCTCACTGATGATCCCCACCAGCGCGTCGCCTTCCATCACCAGCAGCGCGCCCACGCTCTTCTCCGCCATGATCTCGATGGCGTGAAAAACGGAGGCGTCCGGCTCTATCGACAGGACCTCTGCCGCCTTCTTTTGCCTCAGGACTGCGCCTACGGTCGTCGTCAGTTCGCTCATGAGCACCTCGGGCTTCGAGTATCACCTCCGCAGCCCACCGCCGTCAATCGCTCGCCCACACGATTCGCCGCTCTAGTAGAGGGGTGGTTCGCCGGGCGGGCGCGTCTTCCAGCGGCGGTGCATCCACAGCCACTGCGAGGGGTACTCGCGGATGGTCTCTTCGATCACCGCGGTGAACAGCGCGGTGTTGCTGGCCGCGTCGGCCTCGGAGTTGCCGCTGTCGGCCAGCTCCAGCTCCGGGCCGAAGCGCAGGACATACTGGCGCTCCGACTCCTCCCACAGCAGGAAGCCGGGCAGGACGGCCGCGCCGGTCTTGAGCGCGACCCGCGCCAACCCGGAGGCCGTACATGCCTCAATGCCGAAGAACGGCACAAAGAGCCCCTGCGGCGGAGTCATGTTGGTGTCCATCAGGATGCCGACGGTCTCGCCCGCGCGCATCGCCCCGATCAGCCCGCGCGCGAAGTCGTCCTTGTGCAGGACGCGGTTGCCGTGCTGGCAGCGGATCGAGTTCACCAGCGAATCCACCAGCGGGTTGTCGAGGCGGCGGATCACCATCCCCATCGGGTAGCCCGCCAGCGAGTGGTAGAAGCTCGACAGCTCCCACGCGCCCAGGTGGCCGGTGAGCACGAATACACCTTTGCCTCGGTCGCGCGCCCCCAGGTAGTGGTCCAGCCCCTCGGTGCGGATGAAGCGGCTGGCGTACTCGCGCGTGTAGGTGGACATCTGGCAGAACTCGGCCAGCAGCCAGCCCAGGTGGCGATACTCCTCGCGCAGCACAGCCGCGCGCTGGCTGGCCGGCATCTCCGGGAAGGCGAGTTCTAGGTTCCGCCGGCCCACGCGGCGCAGCCGGCCGTGCGAGACATACGCGATGGCGGCGATAACGACTCCGGTGGCGCGCGCCATGCGCCGCGGCAGAGCGCGCAGCACATGAATGAAGAGCCACGCAAGCGCGAATTCAAGCGCCTGGCGCAGGGTGGGCCGGCTCGCCGGCTCGGCGATGGATTGGGCTTCGCGGGTCAAGGTTCCAGTCTAGCGGATCGAGGAACAGTGGTAAGTGGTAAGTGGTCAGTGGTCAAGGGTCTGAGGTTAGTGGCTAGAAGTTCATCTCATAAACCCGTTTCGGAAGGGCACGGCTTCAGCCGTGCCGCAAAACATCCAATAGATATGTGGGCTTTAGCCCCTGAGGGACGTTTTGCACAGACCGAGTCGTGTGTATGAGATGGCCTCCAGTGGTCAGCGGTCTGGCAACAGGCGAACACGATAGCGGTAGAAGTTTTTTCACTGTGTAGGAATTAAAAAATGTCGCCACTGAGAGGTACAGACGCAGATGGATTGCGCAGGATTACATCTGATTGCGCGGGACTCCATACGCAGAAAAGCCGCCAGCGGAGTGCTTCCGGCTGACGGCCCTGGTCTGTTGTGTTGCCGCGTCCTGCGACGCCGTGGAGTTGGTGGTAACCCTCGAAGAGAGTGGTGGCCCTTCGCTGCTATTGGTTGTTCTTCGATACGACAAAGAAGTGCGCAATGGTGCGGACAAAGCTACGGGCGTTCTCCGGAACCGGCTTGTTGCCCTTGAGAACGACCTCGAAGGGGACGTCGGCGCCATACTCAGCGCGGGTGTCATCGGCGTTCTGCGAGAGGACGGTGCCGTCCAGGTCAAGCCCGGCAAAGAGGCCCTGGCTGCGCGAGTAGGTCAGGAACTCGGCGCGCATGGATGCGTCCGTCGATGCCTGTGCGTTGCGCCCCACCGGTCCGGCCGAGGCGGATGCATCAGCGCCCAGCTTGAACTTGCTGCTGAGCATGTGCTGTAGACCTTGCTGGTTCATGGCGACCAGCACGAGATCGGTGGTCTGGCCGCCGATCTGCCAGCCAAAGCTGCCACCCTCCAGACGCACAAAGACCGGAGCGCTCCAGCCGTTGGGCGTGCGGCAGGTGGCGACGCCCTGTCCGTACTGCGCCCCAACGATGAACGCGCCCTTCTTGTAGCTGGGAATGACGACGACGCAGGCCGCACCGGCCAGAATGCTCTGCGGTATGCCCTTGTCCGGCGTGGCCATTACCTCCTGAATGACGGCCTGCGCGCTCGTCAGGCGCTCATCGAGCTTCGCATGGTCCTGTGCAACGCCTGCGAGCGTGGTGGTGGTCAGTAGCGTCAAGCCACATAGAATTCCGGTGATTCGTTTCATCGGTGGATACCCCTTTGCTTTCTTGATTGCATCTGCTTCTTGAATGGATCTGCCTGGTCCTTCTTGAACGGATCTGCCTGGTTCGTGTCGCCCGTGCTCTCGATTAAACCGCAACCACAAACCCTGCATCAACTCGTACGATGCGGGGAAGGCTGCCAGAAGTTGCACGGCGGGAAGAAGAAGTGACGGAGATCGGGAAGGGAACTGGGAAGAGCGAAAAAATGGGGGCTGCAAGTGCCAGCAGCTTGCGCCGCCAGTCCTCGTAGCCCCTCTCCCAGGTCTGTGTTGCAGTCTGATAATGGCCTATCGGTGGCGGCTGAACAACAGTACGAAGGTCTAGAGGCTTACGTACCCATTTTGTTTATTAGTTAGTTAACACTCGAGGAGTGGACAATTAACCCGCAAAACAGGAAATATCCCAGCAAATCCGCGCAAATCGGACCTCTACGGGCAGACTGCGCTGCGTCTCCGCTTCGGCGAGACGCGCTATTCAAGCTGCGTAAATGGGTGGATGGTCAGCGCGATCCGGTTGTTCACGCCCACCTTGCGCAGCAAGCGGCCGATGTGCGCCTTCACCGTGCTCTCGTCGATCTCCAGGGCGATGCCAATCTCGCGGTTGGACCGTCCAGCGCGTAGCAACTCCAGCACCTGCAGCTCGCGCGGCGTGAACCTGGGCGGCGCGCTCGCCGAACTGGTGAAGCCGGGCTGCCGGTCCAGCAGCCGCGCGAGCACCCGGCGCGGCGCCCACACCGAGCCGTCGCGCACCATCTCGATGGCCATCGCAAGCTCGGTCTCCGTGGCCGTCAGGGTCAGGTATCCCTTGGCCCCGGTGCCGATGATGCGCTGGATGTACTCCGGCCCCGTCTCCATACCCAGCACGATCAGCTTCAACTGGGGACGGATGTGGTGGAAGGTGGCCAGCAGCTCGAATAAATGGCTGGTGCACTCGGCGTCGATCAGCACCAGCGCCAGGTTGACATCGTCCAGCGCCCCGGGCGCCGTCAGGTGAACGACCTCAAACTGCGGCAGAATGGACTGCAGCCCGAACACACGCAGCGTGTCGGTGGCGACGACGCCAATCCGGTCCACGCGCTTTGTTGCAGCTTCCTTCATAGCCCTCAAGCCTCCATCCCTGCTGGCCCGGTTGCTCTGTTGGCCTGCGACGCGGTTCGTTCTGACGTGCGACAACATTCGTTCTGATGTGCGACAGCTTACATACTCCTTATTTTGACCCTGCTGGGGCAAGTTGCGCTACAACTTCGGCAGGACGATGCCCTGCTGCTTCTGATACTTCCCCTTGCGGTCCGCGTAGCTGGTCTCGCACACCTCGTCGGACTGGAAGAAGAGAATCTGGCAGAGTCCTTCGTTGGCGTAGATGCGCGCGGGCAGCGGCGTGGTGTTGGAGATCTCCAGCGTCACAAAGCCCTCCCACTCCGGCTCGAACGGCGTCACGTTCACGATGATCCCGCAGCGCGCGTAGGTGGACTTGCCCACGCAGATGGTGAGCACGTCGCGCGGAATCCTGAAGTACTCGATCGAGCGCGCCAGCGCGAACGAGTTGGGCGGGATGATGACGCTCGCCGCCTGCACGCTGACAAACGACCGCTCGTCGAAGGCCTTGGGGTCGATGATCGCCGAGTTCACGTTGGTGAAGATCTTGAACTCGTCGGAGACACGCAGGTCATACCCGTAGGACGAGAGTCCGTAGGAGATCACCCCCACGCTGACCTGCTTCTCGCTGAACGGCTCGATCATCTGGTGTTCGGTTGCCTGCTGGCGGATCCAGCGGTCGCTCTTGATGGCCATCTCTGTCGTCTTTGCCTCTTGGCGGTCCTCTCCGCTCTGCTTCCGCGGCGTCGTGTCGGCGCCCGGGCAGGGAGTTGGGCCCGCTTCGTTTCGGATAGCCAAATCTTACGGCAGCATTCGCGCGTTGACAATCTTGGACTTAGTTCCTACCATCACACTTGAGCAGAGCAGTGTGGCCCTTAATGGCCGCCTGTCTGCATTTAGCGTGAGAGAGGCGGCCCAAGTTGATCAAACAAGACCTTATCCAGAGGGTCGTAGAGCGTACCGGACTTCCCAGAACGAAGGCGGAGCGCGCGGTCGACACCATCTTCGGCAGCATGAAGCAGACGCTGATTGCCGGCGAACGCATTGAGCTGCGCGGCTTCGGAGTCTTCACCGTCAAGCCCCGCAAGACCGGCATCGGCCGCAACCCGCGCACCGGCGCCGAGGTCAGCATCGCCCCCGGCAAGGCCGTCCGCTTCAAGCCCGGCAAAGATCTGCACAAGATGGACGAGCCCGCCTAGCCGAATGCGCATCTCGATTCCTGCGGCTGGCCTGCAGCTTGCCCGCCGTGCACCCACAACCCTTGCCCGCAACGAAATGTTCGGGAAGCGCGGTGAAACTCCGCCACTGCCCCGCAACTGTGATCGCGCACGCCGCCTCAGCCGCACCGAGAGGCGTGAATGCCCGCCAGGAACCTCCCACTGAAGCCGCCAGGCGACGGGAAGGGAAGCGTCCAGTCTTTGGCTGTCATGCACCCGCGTAAGTCAGGAGACCGGTTTCGCCGCGTACATCCAACCGCGCTCCCGGGGGGGAGCGTAGGAGTTCCCACATGTCCTCAGTCTCCGGCCGCTCCTCGGCCGCATCTCTCCTGCGAGCTTCTTCCGCGTTCGCCGCCTTTCTCTTGTCCGCACAATTGGTGTTGGTCCGTTTCGCACAACTCACTCTGATCTTTGCTGCGCTTCTGATCTTCCCCACGCCGGCGCGCGCGGTGGTGGTACGCGGCGTGGTTACCGACGCGCTTGGCCGCCCCGTGCCCGGCGCCCGCGTCCAGCTCATTCACGGGCCGAGGCCGGTTGCCATCGCCATCGCCGGCGCGGACGGCTCCTTCGAGGTTCGCTCCACCCTGGCCGGCCGTTTTGTTCTGCTCACCTCGGCTCCGGCCTTCTATCCCGGAATCGGCCAGGACTTCTACGGTGGTTTCACCGACCAGGTCACCGAGAACGTCGTGCTGGAGACCGCTTCCGTGCACGAGGAGGTCACGGTCACCGCCACCGGCCTGCCCACGCCGCTCGCGCAGACCAGCTCGGCCGTTACCCTGATTCCCGACAGCGACCTTGTTACCTCGATCGGAGTCGTCAACGCGCTGCGCCAGTCTCCCGGCGTCGCCGCGGTCCAGACCGGCCAGGCCGGAGGCGTCACCTCGCTCTTCGTGCGCGGAGGCAACTCCACGGCCAACCAGGTGCTCATCGACGGCATTCCCGCGGACGACGTGGGCGGCACCTTCGACTTCGGCACCGTCTCCTCCACCGCGCTCTCGGGCCTCGAGCTCTATCGCGGCCCCAACTCCGCGCTCTACGGTACCGATGCCGGCGCCTCGGTCGTCAATCTTGAAACGCCGCGCGGCAGCGCCACCCGCCCTGTCGTCAACTACTCCGGCGACGCGGGCAACTTCCACACCTTCCGCGACGAGTTCTCCCTCAGCGGCGCGCGCCAGAAACTCGACTACTACACCGCCTTCTCGCGCTTCGACACCTCGAACGCGCTGCCTCGCGATGAGTACCACTCCGCCACGTCTGCGGCCAACCTCGGCTACAACATCACCGCCAACACCCAGGTCCGCTTCACCCTGCGCAATGCGGACTCGGCCACTGGTCTGCCCTCCGCGCACGACTTTTACGGCCTCTCCGCCGATGGCAAGGAGGGCGACCAGGACACCTACTCCGGCCTTACGCTGCAGAACCGCCTGGAGGCCGGCTGGCACAACCTCGTCCGCTACGGCATCAGTCGCAAGCGCGTGCAGGAACGGCAGTTCACCAACGTCGGCACGCCGATCACGTTTAACTTCGGGACCGTGCCCTGTGGCGCTCCAGGCGCAGACTGCTTCACCGAGTACTTCGGAAAGCCCGTCACCATTCGCGGGGCAAACGGCTACACCGCAACCGGTCAGGCCTCGTTCTTCGTTCCCACCGACGACATGGACTCCAATCGCGACGAGTTCACCTACCAGTCCGATTACAGCTTTGCCCGCTATCTCTCTGCGCTCTTCGGCTTCCACTACGAGAACGAGCGCGGCAGCTATGTCGAGCCAGCCCCGTACGCAGAAAACGAGCAGACCCAGCGCACCAACTTCGACTACACCCTCCAGCTTCAGGGCGAGATCAAAAGCCGCGTCTTCTACTCCGCCGGCGGAGGCATCGAGAAGAACCACCTCTACGGCATCACCGGAGCGCCGCGCCTCGGTCTCTCTTATGTGCCGTTCTTTCCCGGCGCAAAGTGGTTCCGCGGCACGCTGCTGCGCTTCAATGTAGCCACCGGCGTCGAGGAGCCGACCCTCGGCATCCAGTTCGCCAGTCTCTACACCCAACTGCAAGAGGCCGGCGACACCGCCGACATCGCCAAATACCACGTCACCCCGGCCGGCCCCCAGCGATCGCGCACCTACGACCTCGGCATCGACCAGAACATCCGTGGCGAGAAGCTGGTCTTCAAGCTCGGCTACTTCCGCAACACCTTCAACCACCAGCTCGAATCGGTCGACGCAGGCGCGCTGGAGCAGTTCTTCGGCTACTCGCCCAGCGTCGCTCAGAATACCTACCAGCCCTACCTCAACTCGCTCGCCTTCCGCGCCCAGGGCATCGAGACCGAGCTGCAATACCGACCGTTCAGCCGCCTCTTCCTGCACGGCGGCTATACCTACCTCGACGCCGTCGTCACCCAGTCCTTCTCCAGCGACGCCTACAGCAACGGCACCTACAACAACAATCCCAACCTGCCCGGCGTCGCCATTGGCGCGGAGGGCCCGCTGATCGGCGCGCGTCCCTTCCGCCGCCCGCCGCACACCGGCTTCTTCGCCGTGCAGTACGAGGGCGCAAGGCTGGGCGCGGCGTTTACCGGCGCGCTGGCCAGCCGCTCCGACGACTCCACCTTCCTCGATGGCTTCGATCCCAACTTCGGCAACTCGCTCGTCCTGCCCAACCGCGACCTCGACTTCGGTTACGCCAAACTCGACGCCAACCTCACCTACGCCGTCCGGCCGCGCGTCACCGCCTTCACCGAGCTGGACAACCTGCTCGGCCAGCAGCACATCGGGCCCATCGGCTACCCCGGCCTGCCCTTCACCATACGAGCAGGCCTCAAACTCCGCATTGGCGGCGACTAATCCAGTCAGAACAGTCTGATAGGAAGGGCACCGCTTCAGCCTCCTTTACGCCGTCATTCTGGCGTAGCCAGAATCTCGGTATTTGTCTTGTCTTGCTTAAGGGCACGGCTTTAGCCGTGCCGAAGCGCTGTCGGATCGGAAGGGCGCGGCTTCAGAGCCTGTCCTGAGCGAAGCCGAATGGATGCCGATGGGGCACGGATCGGAAGGGCACGGCTTCAGCCGTGCCGAAGCGCTGTCGGATCGGAAGGGCGCGGCTTCAGAGCCTGTCCTGAGCGAAGCCGAATGGATGCCGATGGGGCACGGATCGGAAGGGCACGGCTTCAGCCGTGCCGAAGAGCGCGCTCTTTTATCTCCTGTTTGCCTTGATTGCGAAGCAATCAAGGCAAACAGGAGCAGTTCTCTGCGGAAAGAGCAAACAATAAGCAACTGTTGGGGGTGAGTTCGGGTCTAATCTAACGCCATGACTAGACCACTCACCCCCGCTCTCCTCCTAGCCTTCGCCCTCACGGCTGGCCTCGCGGCGCACGCCCAGCAGGAGGGTCTTGTCCCGACCCAGGCCCTGGTCAACGTCGATGCCAAGTCCACGCCGCCCGCCAGCCCCTCCGCTCTCATGGTCGCGGTCAACGACCGCAAGCAGCCGCTCAGCGCGTGGGAGCCGGTGGCCCCCGCCAGCGCCCAGGTCGCGCTTCTCATCGACGACGGCCTGCGCGAGAGCGTCGGCCGCGAGCTGGACAATCTGCGCTCCTTTGTGCGCACCCTGGCCCCCGGCGTCGAGGTCCTGGTCGGCTACATGCAATACGGCCACGTCGTCGCGGCGCAGAGCTTCACCACAGACCACGCCCTCGCCGCCTCCACGCTTCACCTGCCGGGGGGCCTGCCTGGCATGAGCGCGAGCCCCTACCTCTGCCTATCGGACTTCCTCAGGAACTGGCCCGAATCCGGCGCATCCTTCTCCAGCAGCTCTCCCGGTGCCTCCACGCAGCACAAGGCGCGCTTCATCCTCATGCTCACCAACGGAGTCGATCCCTACAACGGCAGCACCAGCGTCATGAACCAGGGCAGTCCCTACGTCGATGCGGCCATCGCCGATGCCCAGCGCGCCGGGGTCGCCGTCTACGCCATCTACTTCGGCGATGCAGGCATCAGCAACAACTCGGCGGACTCGAGCGGCCAGAACTACCTCAACCAGATCGCGCAGGCCACCGGCGGCGTCAACCTGTGGGAGGGCGTGGGGAACCCCGTCTCCACCGCGCCCTACCTGCGCAGCTTTCAGAGCGCCCTCGCCGAGACCTACATCGCCACCTTCAACGCCCCCCTCGGCAACAATCCCCAGCGCGACCTGGTCCGCGTAAAGTTCACCGCCGCCAAGACCAAGCTCCACGCCCCCGAGCAGGTCCGCCCCGGCAACGTGGAGTAGCTCTCCGCACTTGCACGAGTCATCCGCACGCGCAGAAAAAGACTCCCCGAAGCGAATGCATATCGCTCCGGGGAGTTCTGTGTATGCTTTGGCTTTTGCGCGAAGCGCTTTTCGCCATACGCGCAGTATTAGTACATGCCTTCCATGCCGCCGCCGTGTCCGCCGCCGGCGGGCGCTTCCTTCTTCTCCGGAATCTCGGAGATCATGGCTTCTGTGGTGACCAGCAGGCCGGCGATCGACGCTGCGTTCTGCAGCGCCGTCCGCGTCACCTTGGTCGGGTCGATGACGCCGGCCTTCACCAGGTCCTCGTACACGTCCGTGCTGGCGTTGTAGCCGAAGTTGACGTCCTTGGAGTCGCGGATCTTGCCGATCACAACCGCGCCCTCTTCGCCCGCGTTGGAGACGATCAGCCGGAGCGGCTCCTCCAGTGCGCGGCGAATGATGGTTGCGCCGATCTTCTCGTCGCCTTCCAGCGTCTTGATCAGCGTGTCCACCGCCGCCGTGCAACGCAGCAGCGCCACGCCGCCGCCGGGGACAATGCCCTCCTCGACCGCCGCGCGAGTGGCATGCATTGCATCCTCGACGCGAGCCTTCTTCTCCTTCATCTCGGTCTCGGTGGCCGCTCCCACCTTGATGACGGCGACGCCGCCCACCAGCTTGGCCAGCCGCTCCTGCAGCTTCTCCTTGTCGTACTCCGAGGTTGATTTCTCGATCTGCGCGCGAATCTCCTTCACCCGGCCCTCAACTTCGCCGTCCTTGCCGCCGCCGTCGATGAGCGTGGTGTTGTCCTTGTCGATGGTGACCCGCTTGGCCGTGCCCAGGTCCTCGATCTTGACGCCCTCCAGCTTGATGCCGAGGTCTTCGGTGATCGCCTTGCCGCCGGTCAGGATCGCGATGTCCTGCAGCATGGCCTTGCGCCGGTCGCCGAAGCCGGGGGCCTTGACGGCCGCCACGTTCAGCGTTCCGCGCAGCTTGTTCACCACCAGGGTCGCCAGCGCCTCGCCCTCCACGTCCTCGGCGATAATCAGCAACGGCTTCGCGGTGCGCGCAATCGACTCAAGCAGAGGAAGCAGGTCCTTCATCGACGAGATCTTCTTCTCGTAGATCAGGATGTACGGCTCTTCCAGCGCGGCCTCCATGCGCTCCGCGTCGGTGACGAAGTAGGGGCTCAGGTAGCCGCGGTCGAACTGCATTCCCTCCACCACCTCGAGCTGCGTCTCCATGGTGCGAGACTCTTCCACCGTGATGACGCCGTCCTTGCCCACTTTCTTCATCGCCTCGGCGATGATGGTGCCGATCTGCGCGTCGGAGTTGGCGGAAATCGTGCCCACCTGCGCGATCATGTCGCCGGTCACAGGCTTCGACAGCTTGTTCAGCGCGCCGCCGTGCACCACGCCCTGGTCGTCGCGCTTGCCGACGATGGCCTCCACCGCCTTGTCGATGCCGCGCTTCAGCGCCATCGGGTTGGCGCCCGCCGCCACTGTCTTCACGCCCTCGCGGTAGATCGCCTGGGCCAGCACGGTCGCCGTCGTGGTGCCGTCGCCCGCGATGTCCGAGGTCTTCTGGGCCACTTCCTTCACCAGTTGCGCGCCCACGTTCTCCGTCGCGTTCGCCAGCTCGATCTCCTTGGCCACCGTCACGCCGTCCTTGGTGATGGTCGGCGATCCGAACTTCTTCTCGATCACCACGTTGCGTCCCTTGGGGCCGAGCGTGGCCTTCACCGCATCAGCCAGTATGTTGACCCCGCGCAGGATTGCCTGTCGCGAATCTTCTCCATGCAGAATCTGTTTTGCCATTGTGCTGCTCCTGTTACCGGCTCATTGGCCGGTCGAAATGTTTGTGTTGCATCGCCGAAAAACTCGGCTTGGTTGTCTATCACCGCGCGAGAGCGCGGTCGAGAACAGTGCGAAGCACCTACTTCTTCACGATGCCCAGGACTTCCTCTTCGCGCATGATGAGGAACTCATCCCCGTCCAGCTTGATCTCGGTGCCCGAGTACTTGCCGAACAGGATCGTGTCGCCCGCCTTCACGTCCAGCGGAAAGACCTTGCCCTCGTCGTTGGACTTGCCCTTGCCCACGGCGATCACCTCGCCCTGCTGCGGCTTCTCTTTGGCTGAATCCGGAATGATGATGCCGCCGCGTACGCTCTCGCCCTCTTCCAGACGACGGACCAGAATCCGGTCGTGCAGGGGGGTAAACTTTGTCTTTGCCATTGCGAATCTCTCCTTGTTGCAAAGTAATTTTGATTGCAAATTGTTGGATGCAGAAACCAGTCCGGCCAACCGCAGCCTCGGCACATTCGCCGGGCAGCAGTTCCGCCGTCAGAGTGGCCCGACGCGCTCATTAGCACTCAGGCCCCTCGATTGCTAACGATAGGCCACCTCTCCTCAGTCTGTCAACCAGTCCGGCGTGAAATCTGAGTGAAAGTCGCTCATATCGTATCGAATTGACCACAAACGCCCCGCACACCATTCCAAGCCCACCCACGCCGCTCTTCTGGCGTAAAATGTGCAAATGCTGCTCCGTAACCCTCTCCGCACCCATTCCCGCCGCGCCTCTCTTTTTAAGATGGCCCTCTGCCTCTTCGCGCTCCTCGTCTCGTTCGCACCCCTCTGCGCCCGCGCCCAGGACGACTCCACCACGCCAGAGCAGCATGGCCGCAAGTACAAGGCGCCGCCCGAGACCTCGCACATCGAGGTCACCGTGCTCAAGGGCTTCAACAAGAAGCCCATCATGAACGCCGCGGTCGTCTTTCATCCGGTGAAGGATGGTCGCGACGAGGGCAATATGGAGATGAAGACCGACCCCGACGGCAAGGCGGTGATCGACATCATCCCCACCGGCAGCAAGGTCACCATCCAGATCATCGCCGACGGCTTCGCCACCTTCGCCCAGGACTATCAGATCAACGAGGCCAGCCGGCAGATTGTCATCTCCATGCTCCGCCCGCGCGCTCAGGTCTCCGCCTACATCGACAACAGCGGCAAGCCGGCGGAGTTGAAGCCGGGCGTGCAGGACCCGGTCCGTCCCACGCCGAAGTCAAAACCGGCCGCGCCCACAACCCCCTCCGCGCCCTCATCCACCGTGCCCAGCGCCTCCGCGACGCCCGGCACAACCCCCGCGTCCACCCCCTCCGCCACCACGCCAAAGCCGTAGAGGTCGCGCGATGCCAAAGCCTGAGAGCAGGGAACTCCATGTCGCATCCGCCCCGCTGGCGGGCAAGATCGCCCTGGTCACTGGCGGGGCCAAACGCATTGGTCGCGCCATCGCGCTGCGGCTTGCGGCCAGCGGCGCCAACGTCGCCATCACCTATCGCGACTCGCAGCCCGAAGCCGAACAGACCGTGCGCGAGCTCGCCAGCTTCGACGTAGATGCGCTGGCCCTCCGCACCGACCTCACCGACGCCGAGAGCATCCGCCAGTCCGTCGCCGCCGTCATCGAGGAGTTTGGCCAGCTCGACATTCTGGTCAACAACGCCGGCCTCTTCGAGCAGGCCGCGCTGGAAGAGATAACACCCGAGCAGTGGGACCGCGTCTTCGCCACCAACACGCGCGCGCCCTTCCTGGTCGCCCAGGCCGCCTACCCGCATCTGCGCGAGGCCCGCGGCCGCATCGTCAACATCGGCTCGCTGGGCGGCTCTCACCCCTGGGCCACGCACGCCCACTACTGCACCTCCAAGGCGGCCCTGCACATGCTCTCGCAGACCATGGCCAAGGCCTGGGCGCCGGAGGTCAGCGTGAACTGCGTTGCGCCGGGAATGATCGCACAGGGCGAGGTCGATCCCGCCTACGCACGTTTCGCCGAGAAGACCCCGATGCGCCGCAACGGTGCCGCCGAGGACGTCGCCGCCGCTGTCCTCTTCTTCGCCACCGGCCCCCACTTCATCACCGGCCAGCTCCTCGCCGTCGACGGCGGCCTGGGACTTTAGCGTCGCTTCAGCCGCTCGGCCATGCGCTGCCACCAGTTGGGAATCTTCACCTTCTCCACCAGTCCGCGCGGCTCCTCTTCCACCTCGAATTCCTTGCCCAGGAAGACAGCCATCGGGTTCGTAACGCACAAACTGCGCGCGTAGTCTGCGCCGTATTTCTTTGCCACCAGATCGTAGGCCTCGCGCATCCGTGGCGGACGCGTCGTGGTATTGTGCGCGTCCGTGGCCAGCAAGTGGACCCACCTCTTCTCCAGCAGATCGTTCGCCATCTGCTCCGCGCGCCGGCCCTTGTGCCCGGTCAGAGCGTCCGCCGTCACCTGGATCAGCACGCCGCCGCGCAGCCACTCGATCAGCCGCTCCGGTTCGTGTTGCAGCGTGGGGTTGCGCTCCGGGTGGGTCAGGATCGGCGTCAGTCCGGCCAGCCGCAGCTCGAAGAATGTCTCCGTCAGCCCCGGCGGAAGCCCATAGTCCGGAACCTCCACCAGCAGGTAGCCCAGCCCGTTGATGCTGAACCGCGCCGGGTCCTCCTTCGCCAGCTTCACGTTGTCGAACGACATGTGAAAGTCGCATCCCAGGCCCAGCGTCAGCGGGATATTCTCCTCCTCCAGCCGTGCGCGCAGCTCGTCGGCTTTGGCCGCATTCACGCTCGGATCGAAAGCGTGGTAGCTGTTCGCGTGCGGCGTGCAGACGACGTGCGTGATGCCCTCGGCCGCCGCCAGCCGCGCCATCTCCACCGAGATCTCCATGCTGTCGGAGCCGTCGTCCAATCCGGGCAGAAGATGATGATGAATGTCGATCATTCCACCGCAAGACTACCACTGCCGCGCGTGTTCTGCGGCTGACCGCCTACGCCGCGGCCAAACTCCTTGCCATCGACTGGAAGAGCAGCAGCCCGTCGGCCGACCCCAGCAGCGCCTCGCTCGACCGGTCCGGATGCGGCATCATGCCCAGCACGTTGCGCCCCTCGCTGAGGATCCCCGCGATGTTCTCCAGCGAGCCGTTGGGGTTCGCCTCCGCAGTGATCTCGCCGGCCGCAGTGGCATAGCGAAATGCGATGCGGTCGTCGCGCTTCAGCGTCGCCAGCGTCTCGGCGTCGCAGTAGTAGTTGCCCTCCATGTGCCCGATGGGCATTTGCAGCGCCTGCCCGCGCGCCAGCCCATTGGTGAACGCCGACTCCGTCGTCTCCACCCTCAGATGCAGATGGCGGCAGACATATCGCTGGCCCGCGTTGCGCATCAGCGCGCCGGGCAGCAGCCCCGCCTCGCACAGGATCTGGAAGCCGTTGCAGATGCCCATCACCAGTCCGCCCGCGCCGGCAAATCGCCGCACGCTCTGCATGATCGGCGCAAAGCGCGCGATGGCCCCGGTCCTCAGGTAGTCGCCGTAGGCAAATCCTCCGGGAACCAGCACCGCGTCGCAGCCCTCCAGATCGTGCGATGCGTGCCACAAATACGTCACCGGAGCGCCCATCACCGAGCCGATCGCGTGGTGCGTGTCTTGATCGCAGTTGGAACCGGGAAAGACCAGAACGCCGAACTTCATAGCTCTAGATTAGCATTCCAGCCCAGCACTCCGCCGTGCATCGCGCGCTGGGCGCAGGCCGGCGGGAACTCTACCAGCGGCGGCTCACGGTCAGGCGGAAGACGCCCTGGTCGACGCCGGGGTTCTCGTATCCCTGGTGCGCGTTCGAGACGTGGCGATAGATGTACTCCACGCGCACCGACGCCTTCGGGCTGCTGAAGAACTGCACGCCGGGGCCGAGCGAGAACATGTAGTTGAACTGGTCGGCCTCGTCCACCGGGATGTCGCGCGCGGAGACGACGAAGCCCAGATCGAGGGCAAAGCTCGGCTGAACGCGCCACCGCGGCAGCGCACTGATCCGGGCGCCCAGCGGCGCGCAGGCCGCGGCGTAGGTGTCCTGCCGTCCGTAGAGTGCGTAGAGAGGAACGCTCAAACCCGCTCCGACGGGCACGCTGCCCACTTGCTCATGGGTCACGGAGATCACTCGCACCGGCGTCTGCGGCGTGATGAAGCTCTGTCCGTTGTAGGTGAAGATCGTGCCGGTCACCGTCGGGTCGGTCTCCTCGAACAGTGGCATCAGCGACCCCTCGTAGTCCAGGCGGAACCGCTGGCCCTGGTGCAGCAGGTGGGTGTACTCCACGCCCAGGGTCCAGATGCGCCGCTGGCCGGCATCACCGATCAGGATGTGGCTTGATGTTTTGCTGTAGCTGGTCGAGAAGCCGTAGCTCTGCACCCTGCCAACTCCGCCGGCCCCGTCAACCACTTGGCCCCACGCTGGCGCGCCCCATCCCGCGAGACAGACCAGCGCGGCGAAGATCGAAACCAGTGCAGCTCTAGTCGTGACAGGCGCAGCCTCGAGCGCGACGGGAACAGCATTGATCGAGACGAGTTCAGCCGTGCGCAATCGGAGGACCTCGCAGCGCAGAGGCTCGGGCTCGCCCTCCGCAACGCTGCAAGAAGAATACAGCAAGCGCCGCGAAAGAATCCGCAGGAATTGCGCGCTCTATGCCGGCACGTAGATGGCGTAGCCGCGCGGTGGGGCAGGGAACTCGGCATTGCCCTCGCCGTCGGTGGTGCGCGTGTCCGGCCACGCCTCGTCGTGCCCGTCCCACGGCATCCTCGCTCCGTCCGGGGTATCATTGCCATATACGCGAATGGGTCGCGGGCCGGGCAGTGCATCCGCTCCCGCGGTTTTCCGCACCATTCACTCCAGGGGTCACTCCGCATGACTGAAGCGCCCGCCGCAACGCCGTCCAAACGCAAGGTCCTCGTGGCCGACGACGAACAGGTCATCGCCAACACGCTGGCCATCATCCTCAACCAGGCCGGTTTCGAGGCGCGCGCCGTCTACAGCGGCGAGGCCGCTATCGAGGCCCTCGACAGCTTCCAGCCAGACATGCTCATCTCCGATGTCATCATGACCGGCATCAACGGCATCGAGACCGCCATCGCCGCCCGCCGCAAGAGACCCAACTGCAAGGTTCTGCTCTTCAGCGGCCAGGCCGCCACAGCCGATCTGTTGGAGAAGGCGCGCCACGAGGGCCACGAGTTCGAGGTCCTCGCCAAGCCCGTCCACCCCAACGACCTCCTCGCCAAGCTCCGCGGCTGATCGCGTACTTTTTGTTTGTCATTCCCGAAGGGAATCTGCTTCGGTAATTGCTGGGTGCCCCACATCTCGATTTTGAGATGTGGGACTGCGCCGACTCATCCCATCGAAGCCGCCGGCCGTTTGCGCTCCTTCACCTTCACCGCGGGAACGCCCGCGTAGATTCCCCACGGCTCCAGATCGCGGGTTGCGACCGAACCCAGTCCCAGCACCGCGCCCTCGCCCACGCTCACGCCGGGGCCGACCGAGGCACGCGCGCACACCCACGCATACGCTCCCACCTCCATCGTGTAGGCCAGCAGCGGGAAGCGAGGATCGTCGGTGTCGTGGGTCGCGCCGCACAGGTACGACTCCTGCGACAGGATGGCGTGCGAGCCGAGGCGCATCGGCGCCGGGTTGTAGATCTCCGCTCCATCGCCCACCGTCACCAGGTCCGCGCAGACCAGGTTCCACGGCGCCCACACCTTCGACCCCGGATAGAAGTGGCAGCCCGGCCCCATCCTCGCGCCAAAGCGCCGCAACAGGAAGGCCCGCCACGCGAACATCGGCCGCGGCGAAGGACGGTACAGCACCGCCCGGAACGCGTTCCACAGCAGCCGCCGCGCGCGGTCGCTGGCCGCGAACGCAGGCCGCAGATACGGGTCCGCAGCCGTCTCCGCCGGAATATGCTCCGCCGCGTTGTAATGCACCTGCTTCGCCATCCCCGTCTCAGCCTCGCGCTACGCAACTCACAACCAGCAACCAGCAACCATCAACCGCTCTTCTCGATCGGTTGATATCTCGTCGTGGCCCGGGCCAGGCACTCGACGTTTTCCATCGCGCGCTTGGAGGTGAGGTGGTAGTCGAACCCATCATGAAAACACTTCCTGGCGCGGATGCGAAGTTCCGCAATCTCCTGGGCGCTCAGCGCCGACCAGCCGCGCAGGCTGCTCTTGGTCCCCTCGACCGTGTCCGCTCCCACAAACCCTGCCCCGCCGCTCACAACCTCCCGCCAGGTGTTCACCTTGTCGGAGACGATCACGGGCAGGCCGCACGCCAGCGCCTCCGCCACAACGATCCCGAAGTTTTCCTGGTGCGAGGGAAGCACAAAAACCTCCGACGACGAGAAGGCCCCCCATTTGAGCGTACCCTCCAGGCTTCCGGTCCAAGTAATCCGGCCGGCGATTCCGAGCCTCGCCGCCATCGGTTCCAGTTCCTTCCGCCATCCCAGTTGGTCGGGGCCCACGATCACCAGCCGCCACGCCTCATCTTTGCCAAGCGTCGCGGCATACGCTTCGATCAGAATGTCGGTCCCTTTCTTGGGATGGATTCGGCCCAGAGAGATCGCCAGCCGTCTGCCGCGAAGCTCCGGCCATCGCGCCAGGAACTCCTCGCTGGCCGCCCCGGTGTCGCAATCGGGACCGAATGTGCCATAAGGCACCACCATCTCGCGTACGCTGTACCGGGAGAACGACCGCCGCGCCTGGATCATCTCCTCTTCGCAGGTAAACAGCACTGCGGTCGCATCGCGCAGCACCCTCCGCAGCAGGCCATGCCAATAGATCACCTTCTTAAGATGCTTGAACGGATACCGCATCTTGAAGTACGGATCGAGCATGCCATGGGGGAAGACGGCCCAGGGAATGTCCGTGCCGGCAAGCGCGCGATGCGCGGCAACCGTGTTGTAGTTCCATATCCCGTTGACGAACACCACGTCGAAGCGCGAAAGATTGGCCTTCAGCCACGGCATCGCACGGCGCGAGTACCGGTACGTTCCCCAGCCCGGGCCCAGTCCAACCACCTTGGCCGGAAAATCGCACTGCTGCACAAACTCAGGCGAGTCCAGCGATGCCACCTCCACCTCATACCCGCCGATGCGATAGATTGTGCAGCGTTGCCGGAGCCCCTCAATCGGCCCACCCGTGGCCGGATCGATCGATGGGATGAAGTGCAGGATTCTCATCGGCCGTCCTTGAATCCCTCGTCCATCACCACCTTGGCCCAGCGGCGTGTCCAGGGGGTTCCGCGATCTGCCAGCAGGGGCAGGCTGGCCCACTCGCGCTGGTTTGTGGCCGCGGAGATCCACTGCGTCATCGGCACTCCGAACCCCGACTTCGGACGGGTGATGATGTCCTCCGCCAGCAGGTTCGCCGGAGTCTGCGCCAGCAGCCGTTTGCCAAATCCGCCGGAAAAACCCGTGTGAACCAGCTTCAGCGCGTCCAGCAATGCAGCATCCACCAGCGGTGTGCGCAACTCCAGGGAGTGGGCCATGCTGGCCCAGTCGCTGTCGCGCAGCAACTGGTTGCGCAGATACATCGTCGAATCCAGCAGGCATACCCCCGCCGCGTCATTCACAGCATTGGCTTTGGCCATGCCGGGAGGCGAGCCGCCCAACCGCGCCAGGCCCTCCCGCGCTCTCTCCTCGCCCATCAGCAGGGGCAGCTCCTGCGGCAGGAAGAGGCAGCGCTTCAGGTAATACACTCCCTCCAGCGAGCCCATGTACTCCGCGATGCCCTTCAGCTTGGGATGCCTGTGTCCATCGGCCAGGTAGGAGCACGCCGCTCCCACCAGGGACCGCCCGCCGGGAATCGCCGCAGCCGCTCTCCCCAGCATCGCGCTGCGGGGAAGCTGCTTCATCAGGGAGTAGCCGTAGAACAGCTCGTCGCCGCCCACCCCGGAGAGCACCACCTTATACCCGCGCTCGGCCGCCGCCTTGGCCGCAAACCAGGTGTTCACGCCATCCACCGACGGCTGGTCCATGGCATCCAGAATCTGCGGAATGTCTTGCTCGAACTCCTCCCGCGAGGTGCGCCGGACCGAGTGGGGCAGACCATAATGTTCGGCAATGATGGCGGCGCACGGCACCTCGTCCTCATGCCGGGAGACGAACTCCGTAAATCCTACCGTTATCCCCTCCACCTTCCCACCCAGTTCGGAGATCAGCGCGGCAATCGTTCCCGAATCGATCCCTCCAGACAGAAACACGCTCACCGGAACGTCCGACACCAGGTGGGCGCGCACCGAATCCGTCACCGCCTTGCGCACCACCTCCTGCGACTCATCGTCAGACAGCCGCACGCCCTGCTGCCTCCAGTTGTCGCGGATGTCGTTCCAGCACACCGGCGTCTCCGCGCGGCCTGCGCGCACCCGCATCCAGCATCCGGCGGGCAGGCAGAAGACGCCGCGGTACAGCGTCCAGGGCTCCGGAACGCTGCCCCACAGATAGAACCCCGCCACTCCGGCCGTCTCGCTCGCCGGCGAAACCAGCCCGGACGCCAGAATCGCCTTCACCTGCGACGCAAACACCACGCCGCGTTCCGTCTGCGCATAGTAGAGTGGCTTGATCCCGTAGGGATCGCGGGCCAGAAACACCTCGCGCGTACCCGCGTCCCAGATGGCGAAGGCGAACATGCCACGCAGCCGGGGCAACATCCGCTCCCCCTCCCGCGCATACAACGCCAGCAACACCTCCGTATCGGACGTTGTGCGGAACGCTACGCCCTCCGCCTCCAGCTCGCTTCGCAGCTCATGGAAGTTGTAGATCTCGCCATTGAAGGTGATGCAGTACTCGCCGTCGGTCGTCACCATCGGCTGGTTGGAGCGCGCATCCAGGTCCTGAATGGCGAGGCGCCGGTGGCCCAGCACCACACCCTTGCCCGTCCACACTCCCTCCGCATCGGGGCCGCGTAGTCGCATTCGCTGCGTCATGCGCCGAACGGCATCAACCGAAGAGGATTCGACCGCCTCTTCCGTCGAGACGAATCCCGCGATTCCACACATGCGCACCCCACACCCGGAAAATCCAATCCATCATCATGCTAGCGTATTCTCTCATGAAGCGATGGCCGCAAACACCGCGGTAAGCACCACCAGAGTAACCTCCGTGCCCGCTTCGAGTGCAGAAAAGATGTTACTTCCGGGTTGAGATTCCGGACGGCGCTGAGCCACAAACCTCGGCACAACCCAGCCCATCCCATCCCCATTGCCCACAGGTTCGTTGCCGCCTCCCACTCATGCGCGTCCTGCGATCTCCTCTGCGCAACCCAATTAGGCCCCGCGGCGTTGCAGGAACTGCCCGGTGCTAACATGCTTAGGAGTGCAGGCTGCGGAAAAACTCCCCGTTTTTACCTTTCGGAGGGAGCAGGGGGCTTTAGCCCCCTGAATAAAGTCAACAAATTCAGTGGGCTTTAGCCCCGGGCCTTCTGCCCGGAGTGGCAATCAAGCCTTTTTCCGCAGCCTGAGTGTGCGTGCATGAAGATACTGTATGTCAGCCAGTTGGAGCAGGGATGCAGCGCCAGGGCGCGCATGTTGGCCCTCCAGCGCATGGGACACGAGATCGTCCCCCTGGACACCAACTCCTACGCCACAAAGAACAGGGCCCTTGGCAAACTCAGTTTCCTGCTGGCCGCCGGCCCCAAGGTGCAGCGCCTGAACCGCGATATTCTCCGCCTCGCCGCCCAGCACAGGCCCGATCTCCTCTGGGCGGACAAGGTGCTCCAGCTCCAGCCCGCCACCGTCCTCCGCTGTCGCGCTATGGGCATCCAGACCGTCTGTTACATGATCGACAACGCATTCGGCCCGCGCCGCGACTCAGGCCTGCGCCTGTACAAGAAGACCATTCCTTGTTTCGATCTCCACTGTACCCAGCGCGACGTTAGCGTTGACGACCTCAAGCGGCACGGGGCACGTGAGGTCATCAAGATCCAGACCGCCTATGACCCGCTCGTGCACTACCCTCCCCCGGAGGATTGGTCGGACGCCGACCGCGACCGCGAAGTGTCGTTTATCGGCTCGCCCTACGATGACCGAGCCCAGTTTCTCAGCAGACTTTCAGAGGCCGGCCTCCCCGTCGTGATCTCAGGCGCAACGCGGGCGTGGCAGCGCGCTCTCGCACCAGCCAACTTCGCCAGGCTCTTCCGCGAAGGGGGGCTCATGGAGGACGCATATCGCAGGGGGATCTGGAGATCCAAGATCAATCTCAGCTTCCTCACCAAATCCAACCAGGACGAGTACGCGCACAAGAGCTTCGAGATCGCCGGCTGCGGCGGCTTCTTAATGGTCGAGCGCTCCGAAGGCCATCTCAGCCGTTTCGTCGAGGACAAGGAGGCCGTCTTTTTCTCCACCGTGGAAGAGTGCATCCGCAAGATCAGGCTCTATCTGCCGGACGAAGCCGCCCGCGCGCGGATCGCCAGGGCAGGCCGCGAGCGCGCCCAGCGCGACGGCTACCACAACGACCATCAGGTCGCCCTCATCCTCGACCGCCTGCAAAGCCTGAGTTCCAAAAGTTAGCTAAGAAAGTTTTGAATCAGTTCCCGTTTCTTAACCCCGTCATTCTGGCATGAGCGAAGTCGAAGGCCAGAATCTCCGTATTTGTCTTGTCTTGCTTAAGGGCACGGCTTCAGCCGTGCCGTAAGTGCTTCCTTGGCGACGCGGCTTTAGCCGCTGAGGTCAGCTTCTACGCCACAAATCCCGGCGCAACATGCTCCAGCGCTCGCCGCAGTCCCCGAACGTCCTCCTCGAAGCTCCAGCTCTGGATGCGCTCGAAGGCGCGTTGCCCCATCGCCTCGGCCACGCCCGGCGTCTCCAGCACAAAACGCAACGCCTCCGCCAGCGCGCCCACATCGCCCACCGGAACGATGCACCCGTTCACTCCATCCTCAATCAGGTCCGGCGCGCATCCCACGTCGTCGGTAACAATGACGGGCCGCGCCGCATTCATCACCTCGTTCACAATCAGTCCCCACGGCTCGTGCCGCGACGGCAGCACGAAGACCGTCGCCAGGTCGAAGAAGCGCGGCAGCTCCGACTGGTTGCGAAAGCCGCAGAAGCGGATGCTGCCGAAGCCGGTTGCCGCCGCCTGCCGCTCCAGCGCCGCCCGCTCCTCGCCGTCGCCCACAATGACGAGATACGGGCCCGGCTCCTCGCCCGCTCCCCGCGATAGCCGCCGATACGCCTCCATCAGGTGGTCGCAGTGCTTGCGCGTCTGCAGCTTTCCCGCAAACAGGATCACCGGCCGTGCTGGGTCCACTCCCAGCTCTGCCTGCAAAGCGGCCCGCCCTGCCGCGGCCGCGCGCGCGCGCTGGGCAAAGGATTGGTTGTCCACCGCGTACGGCAGCAGAAACTGCGCAACGTCGTCGCCGAAGTAGGCTCGCCAGTACTCCGCGTTCAGCGTCCCCACCGACAGCACACCGTCCACCATGCGCTTCAGCCCCGCAAAAAAAATATTCTTGAGCGCCAGCTTGACCACGCTTCGCTCGCGGTCGCGCAGCCACATGTCCGCGCGCAGAAGTACGGGAATGCCCAGCGCCTTCGCCGCCAGGATTCCATGCAGCGCATTCACCGTCGCGTATCCATGCACCCACAGCGCATCGAAGGCCGCTTCTCCTCCGCGTCCGCGCAGCCGGCTGACGATGCCGTAGTTCAAAGGGCTCGCCACGCTCACCGTCCCCCGGTCGCGCAACTTGGGCAGGAACTCATGCTTGTATCCGTCCAGCAGGGGAATGTCCCACTTCACACCTACGCCGAAGCCTTCGTCGCGGTATCCACGCACCGAAAAATCCGAACCGTAGAACACCGTAAGATCGACGTCCGGCTCCTCGGCGATCCGCCGCAGCAGAGGCGCCTGGTACTGGATCGGATGGCTCACCAGATAGGCCAGCCGCACGCATCGCTTCTTGCGTGGGTTCGGTCGTTCAGGCCCGGAGGTCATGCATCTCTCCCATCTCCTGTTGCTCGCTTGCGCAGAAGTTCCTGCGCTCCAACGCCGCTTCCAGCAGCCATCTCTAGTAATTGTGGATCGTAAGCAGAAGGGTGGCCAGTCCGATCACGCCGCTCGTGCCCAGGCTCTTGAGCACGGCCTTCATCCCGTCGGTCGGCAGGAAGATGATGTCGTTGGCCTGCAGCAACGGGTCGGGGGCACGGCCGTCGCGCACCTTCTTCATGTCGACTTTGACCACCTTGCGCTCGGTCCCCACGGTGCGGATCAGCCGCAGATCGGCGTATCTGCCCTCAAAGTTGATCCCTCCGCTGAGCGCGGCCACCTGCAACAGCGTAAGCGGCGTGGCCTGGTCCAGCGCCACCGCGCCCTGGTGCTGGAACGCCCCCAGCACATACACCACGCTGGCACGCGAGATCTGGATGATGTCGTGCGGGTGGATGGGAAAGTTCGCCGTCGAGCTGGCCGCCAGGTCCGTCCCCAGATCGATCACAATCGGCTCCGCCATTCCAGGCCGCACGATCTTCACAGTATGGCTCGCCGTCGCCGGCAGGCCGCCCGCAATCAACAGCACCTCCCTCAGGCTCCTCTCCGTCGAGACTGGCACAACGGAATGGACCTCCCCGGTGACCAGCACCGAGCCGTTCACCGTGTCCAGCACCTGAATTGTAACCTCGGGATTTTTATAAAACTCTCCCGCCCGCAGGCGGTCCGCGATCAGGGCCTGCGCCGCCCGCACCGTCAGGCCTTGGAGTGGGACGCTGCCGATGAAGGGCAGATGCACGCTCCCGTCCGCGCCCAGGCGGACCGTCTGAGAGTAATCCTGCATGAATACATGCACCAGGATCAGGTCTCCCGGGTCTAAATGAAAATCCTCTCCCGGATAGAGCATCGACGGGTTGGCGTATGGCGTCGCTGACGAGGCCGCCGCCTGCGCCGGCGCCGCGCCCGGCAACGGGCCCGAATCCAGCGTCCCCGCCTGCGCTCCCGTCTGCGACAACGCCCGCCCTGTTGCCGCGGTCCAGCAGAACGCAATCAGAACCACCCCGATAACCCTGGCCGCGAAGTTCCTGGTCATGGCTTGTCCTTCCCTTCCGCGCCCGCCTCGCCTGCCGCAGACTGCTGCGTCTCCCAACTCTCGGCGTCGACGTCCCCATACGAATATCCAAGATATCCGTAGTACCCGTAATAGTCGGGCGAGTTCACATCCACCGCGTTCAGCACCAGGCCGGCCACCGGAGCGCCCGAGCGGGCCAGAAGGTCGCGCGCCCGCCGCATCACATTCTTGTTCGATTTGCCGTGCCGCACCACCAGAACCACCGCGTCCACCATGCGCCCCAGCACCACGGCATCGGTCACCGACAGGACCGGCGGAGAATCGATCACGACGTGCGTATACACCTTCCCCAACCTCTCCATCAGCGCCCGCATCGCCTCCGAACTCAGCATCTCGGTTGGGAAAGGAGGCACCGGACCGCTGGGCAGAATGTCCATGTTGGGTGCTTCGGGAACACGCTGCACGGCTTCCTCCAGCGTCGACGTGCCCGCCAGAACGGTCGTCAGTCCCAGCTTTCCGGTCAGCCCAAACCGGTGATGAATGTTGGACCGGCGCAGGTCGGCGTCCAGCAGCAGAACGGGTACGCCGCTCTGTGCCAGAATGCACGCCAGGTTGCTCGCCATCGTCGTCTTGCCCTCCGAGGGCATCGCGCTGGTAAACAGGATGAACTTCGGAGGCTGTCCCGCCGTGGCCAGCAGAAGCGAGGTCCGCAGCGCCCGGAACGCCTCGGTAAACTGCGACTTGGGCTGGGTCAGGACATGGATGTTGCGCTGTGGCGTGGACATCGCTGCCATCTGCTCCACGCCCGCCCGCCTGGCCTGAGGAATGATCGCCAGCGATGGCATGTCCATCACCGTCTCGATCTCCTGGATGTTGTGCAGCCCGGTGTCCAGGCCCTCCAGAATGAACACGATCACGATGCCGCCCATCAGGAAAAATACCGTCGTCGACACGATGATCGACGAGGGAGGACGCATTGTGGGATTCACCGGCGGCAGCGCCTGGTCCACCACGTCCACTTCCAGGGCCTCCAGGCCCGCTTGCACCTCCGCCGTGCGCAGCCGCTGCTCCAGTCCGTCATACAGCGTACGGTTCTGTTCAAACTCGCGCTGCAGAATCGTCAACTGGACCAGGTCGTCGCCCTGCTGGTATGCCTCGGCCTTTCTCGCGTCCAGCTCCTGCTCGGTCTTGTCCTCCGCCGCCTTGGCCGCCAGGTAGTTCTCCTTGGCCTGCAACTCCAGCCGGTTCTGCTCGGTGTCGATCTCCTTGGTCAGCTCGCCGATCTGCGCTTGCAAGGCCTTCACCTGAGGATGGTTCGGCCCCAGCCCCAGCGGCGACTGCGCCGTCAACTGCTGGTAGCTCGCCCGCGCCGTCGCCAGTTGTCCACGCAGTGAATTCAGCTCGCCCGGCATGGTGCCAGGCGTCGTCTCGATCGAGCCTTCGATCGTATTCGGGTCCATCCCCGCGACCATTCGGTAGCGCGATTCGGCGGTGATCCGCGCAATCTTCGCGTTGCCCTCCGCCGCCAGCAACTCCTCCAGCGACGACTGCAACTGGTTGTGCGATGGATCGTACCCCAGCGTCCCCAGCTTCCGCTCCAGATCCATGATCTGTTTCTGCGTCTGCTCGACCTCCGCCTTCAGTTCCTCTAACTGCCCGGAGAGCCACTGCGAAACCCGCCGGGTCGATTCCACGGGCGTCTGGTAACTCCGCTGGATGTAGTCGAAGATCACCTTGTTGACGATGTCCGCGGACAGCTTCGGACTCAGGCTGGAATATCCGATGTCGATCATCTCCGTCCGCGGCACAATAGACACCTGTAGATTGCCCTGCAGCTCCCCCACCACGCTTGCCCGCACGCCTGGGTCGTCCAGTGAACGGTGCGAGCCTGGAGGTACGCCGGAAAAGTCCGTATTGTTCGCCAGATTCATCTCGCGCGCCACGGTCGCCAGCAGAGCGTCGCTCTTCAGGATCGCCACTTCGGTGTCCATCTTGGTCTGCTGATCGTCGCCGTAATCGGAGTTCGCGTCCAGCTTGTATTCGTTGGATGCCCCATTGTGTACCTGGATGGTCCCCGTTGCCTCATACACCTTGGGCTGGGTAAACGCCTTGTATGAGCCGTAGCACACACCCAATACCACGGCCAGGATCAGCAGCCAGCGCCGCTTGCGCAGGGTCGCCAACGCCTCGGTCAACGAGCTGTCGCCCACCTCGAACCCCAGGCCGGACCGCTGCATATCAGACAAGCCCACGGGCTGGGGGTACGCTGTCTTCGGGGGTTCCATTCCAGCTAGTCTACTCGACCCTCCTCACTTCAAGGAAGCAAATCGTATCTTCTCGACTCCCTCTGTTTGCCCCGGTTTGGGACTGGTCTTCGGCGCCGGTCCTGGTTGGATTACCGCTTCGACCGGAAATCCACTAGACTGTCAGCATTGCACTGCAATAGGACCATCTGCCGCAGACCATGAGCAAAACCATTCAAATCGCAGTCGTTGGATCGGGTTACGTCGGCCTGGTCGCCGCCGTCTGCTTCGCCGAGATCGGTCACGCCGTCGTATGCGTCGATAACGACGAGAGCAAAGTCGCCGCCCTCCAGTCCGGAGACACCCTCATCCACGAGAACTACCTTCCGCAGCTCCTCGAGCGTCACCGCAATAGCCGCGTCCGTTTCTCCACCGACCTCGGCGAGGCCACCCGGCAGTGCGACGCCATCTTCATCGCCGTCGGCACGCCCCAGTCCGAGACCGGAGACGCCGACCTCTCCTACGTCGAATCGGTCGCCTGCGAGATCGCCCGCTCGCTGGCCACCTACAAGGTCATCGTCGAAAAATCCACCGTCCCGGTCTACACCAGCGAGTGGATCTGCCGCACCATCGAGCGCAGCGGTGTTGCGCGCAGCCTCTTCGATGTCGTCTCCAACCCCGAGTTCCTGCGCGAGGGCACCGCCGTCTCCGACTTCCTCCACCCCGACCGCATCGTGGTCGGCGCCGATTCGGAGGCTGCCGCATCCTTGCTCCAGCGAATATACGCGCCGCTCACCTCAGGCGCCTACTACATCCGCCCGGATGCTATTCCCGGCGGCGGGGCGGCGGGGGTGCAGCGGCCGGGAATAGCATCCGGGCGGATGTAGTAG
>Ga0074045_10000917_pt1 | contig 28925 bp, 30 predicted proteins | sample BogForMeECP23OM2_FD_94442 | JGI IMG/M metagenome (GOLD analysis project Ga0074045, IMG submission 94442) | Bog forest soil microbial communities from Calvert Island, British Columbia, Canada - Bog Forest MetaG ECP23OM2 | ecosystem: Environmental > Terrestrial > Soil > Wetlands ...
CAAATCATATTCTAAAGGTGATATAAATAATCGGGTTTTAATCGATCCAGTAGTTAGGCGCTTCTTTGGTAATAATTACATCATGAACATGGCTCTCTCTTAAACCCGCCTGAGTTATACGGACAAAGCGCGATTTCTGCATGAGTTCCTGAACGTTTTTTGAGCCGACATAACCCATGCCCGCTTTCAGGCCGCCGATTAACTGAGTGATACTTGCCGAAAGAGAGCCGCGGAAAGGAACCCTGCCCTCAATGCCTTCCGGCACGGTTTTAGCGGCTCCTTCTATATCGTCCTGATAATAACGGTCGCGGCTGCCCATTTTCATGGCCTCCAGTGAGCCCATGCCGCGATACACCTTGTAACTGCGCCCCTGAAACAAAATCGTCTCGCCGGGACTTTCCTCAGTGCCCGCAAACAAACCGCCGATCATAATGCTGTGAGCGCCGCAGCCTATTGCCTTAACAATATCTCCTGAATATTTTATGCCGCCGTCAGCCATAACGGGAATTCCTTTTTTGGACGCGATTTTATACGCGTCTCTGATGGCCGACATTTGAGCCACGCCGACTCCGGCGATAATGCGCGTTGTGCAAATGGAACCGGGACCGACGCCAACTTTAACAGCATCAACGCCGGCATCGATGAGAGCCTTGGCGCCTTCGGATGTCGCTATGTTTCCGGCGATTAACTCGCATTTGGGAAAATTTGACTTTGTGGCTTTAATGGCTTTTAGCACTCCCTCGGAATGTCCATGAGATGTATCAATAGAAATGACATCAACACCGGCCGCCAGCAATGCTTCAACTCTTGCTTCCCGGTCAATAATGCCCACCGCCGCCCCGACCCGCAGCCTTCCCATGGAATCTTTGCAGGCGTTCGGATAACGTCTTATTTTTTCAATGTCTTTGATTGTAATCAGGCCTTTTAATCTATATTCATCATCAACAACGAGCAATTTTTCAATTCTGTGCTGGTGAAGAAGTTTTTTGGATTCTTCCAGAGAAATATTCGCTGATACGGTAACGAGATTTTTTTTGGTCATGACATTGGATACCAGTTGATCCATGTTTTCTTCAAACCGCAGATCGCGATTGGTGAGAATTCCGACAAGCTTTCCCTTCTTGACAACCGGCACGCCGGAAATGGAATATTGATTCATCAGTTTCAAAGCGTCGCTGACCCTGCGGTCAGGGTCAATGGTGATCGGATCAACAATCATTCCGCTTTCCGATTTCTTTACTTTGTCCACTTCAATCGCCTGCTGTTCTATGCTCATGTTGCGGTGGATTATGCCGATACCGCCTTCCTGAGCCATGCATATCGCGGTGCGTGATTCCGTTACCGTGTCCATGGCAGCCGAAACGATGGGAATATTCAAGGAGATATTCTTTGTTAATAATGTGGATGTATTCACGTCCCGAGGCAGTATATTGGAAGCCGCCGGCACTAAAAGAAGGTCATCAAAAGTCAAAGATTCTTTTATGATGTCATCTAGCATTGTCCCCTCCGTTATGATTATAAATCCTGATTGCTTTTGATAAAATATTTTTCGCCATTTAAATTGATAAAAAAATTGGCGCCATTTTCCGATTGTTCGATAAATTCAGCAAGCTGGTAATAACTATTGCGTGAAAACCGGGCAGTGAATCTTTCTTCTTTAACACGGCAATAAAGAACATTATCCCCGCCCGTATATAAAGAGTTTGTTTCCAGTTTTTCGCAGGAATCATCATTTAAAAGAATATCAATTTGTTCCCGGCCATTGCCCGGCAGTTTTGTTTTATAAACAGCGGCAACAACAAAAGCGGTATCTTCCACATGAAGATAACAGCGTTCCGGGCCCAGTTCAATTAAATATCTGCCGCATTCATCAATTCTAAGATTTTGAAAAAAGATGCTCAATATTTCTTTGCGGAACATGTGAGCGCCGTTATAGTACCAGATGCCGTCTTTGTCTATTTTAATCTCATAATTTTCCATTTATTTAAAACTTTTCCTGCTGTCCAGTAATATAGTTACCGGACCGTTATTGATCAACTCGATTTTCATCATTTCCTGAAATTTTCCCGTGGCCAGATTGTTCACTTTTTGGCTGGCTTTCTTAATAAAGTAATCGTATAGTTCATTCGCCTTGGCCGGTTCCTCGGCCTTAACGAATGAAGGGCGTCTCCCCTTTACGCAGTCGGCTAATAATGTGAATTGAGAAACAACCATCATCGCTCCGTTGACATCCAGCAAAGACAGGTTCATTTTTTTCTGCTCATCTTCAAAAATGCGCAGGTTGATAGTCTTTTCCAGGATATAATCAGCGTCAACTCCGGTGTCCTGTTTTTCCACCCCTAAAAATACAAGAATTCCTTCGTTTATCGAGGATAATTCCTGATGATTAATTTTGACGCTGGCACGGTCAACTCTCTGGATAACTGCACGCATGGGTGATCCCGTTAAATAGTTTGATTACGTTAGCAACAAATTGCTTTGCATTCAAGTTATTTCTCTTAAAAGATATGCTAAATTGTTTTTATTATTAAGATTCAATTTTTCTTGACAGATGCCGTTTTTATTGCTAGACACACCGGTTAATATCCAAGGCGTTTGTGGAGATTTTTTGCATTATTCACTTTTTCGGCAATTTCCGGCAACGTCCTGAAAACAGAATAGTTATTATATAAGGGGGTTGTTTAAATGAATTGTCTGACTGTGAAAGCGGGATTCGACTGCGCTTTTATGAGCAAAAAAGGATGTGGTTTCTTTGGCGGCAGTTGCCAGAAAGTAATCGACAAATGCGATGGCTGTGTAAAGATACTGGAATATGAAGCAAACAAATACTGCAAGGTTTATCCTGATCCAAATGGTAAATGGCTCAGTGGCAAGTGTCCGACCGCAACGCATATTAAACTGGAAATAAAAGAAACACAGAAAATAAATCCGCTCAAAGCTTCAAAGAGGGCAAGCAAAAAAGCATAATTGCGCGGTATAATAATATTTCCCCGCATACAAAAAGTTAAAAAAAGAAAAAAAAGCCGGCGATTTTAATCGCCGGCTTTTTCATCTGATCATTTCTCTTATTTGTTGTAATTCTTCTTTAATGCGAATTAACCACTTTTGTTTTTCGTTATCGCTGTTATTCGGTTCGACGTTATTTCGTGTTTTATGCAGCTGCTTTTTGGCGCCGTCAATAGTAAAACGCTGCGCGTAAAGCAAATTCTTGATGGTTAATAATTCCTGCACATCCTTTTTTCTGTATAGACGCTGCGCAGTTTTTGTCCGCACCGGATTGACCGTTTTAAATTCGGATTCCCAATATCTGATAACGTAGGGCTCGACATTGAGTATTTTACTTACTTCTCCTATGCGAAAATATGCCTTTTCGGGAATTATTGTTTCCATACAGTTGTTCAACCCTTACGGCTAAATTTGTAAGCATGACCTGAAAATAATAATTAACGCATCCAATGCAATACTATAAAAATAAACAGAACCTGTTTATTAAATATTTTAAGAATATGCGCAGATGGACGTTATATTATTAGTTTAGAGCTTTACGCAATACCTGTGAGGATTTGAAAGTCAATACTCTCCGCGCGGTAATAGATATTTCCTGTCCGGTCTGCGGATTACGGCCGCGGCGCGCTCTTTTTTCCTTCACCATGAAATTACCGAATCCTGAAATCTTCACCCTTTCGCCTTTTGCCAGATTGTCCTTAATAATGTCAAACAGAGATTCAACGATATCTGCCGAATCCTTCTTGGAAAAACCGAGCTTTTCGCAAACATTTTGAATAATATCAATCTTCGTCATGTTATTCCTACCTCCATTTTAACTTTGTCTATCTGTTAATATCTTATTTTTGCACCCGTCAACGTAACGGTCTTCTGTACAATTCTATCATGGACAGTATTTGCTTCTAAATCAGTCAACGTTCTATCCGGAGCGCGATAAGAAAAACGCAACCCCAGACTTTTTGTTCCTTCTAAAAATTCTTTTCCACTGTATACATCAAAAATGCTTACATTTTCAAGCAAATCTTCTTTTTGTCCCAAAACAATGTTCAGCATTCGATCGGCTTCCATCGTATAAGGAATAACAAAGGCGGCATCACGCATTACTGCCGGAAATTTTGATATTTCCTGATAGGAAAATTTTCTGCCAAGATAGGCGGCAACAAGAATATCCAGATTAATTTCAAATACATAAGAAGTATTTTTTAAATTAACCTTTTCCAGAATATCGGGATGAACCTCACCCATGAAACCGATTTGCCTGCCTTCTAAAAATATACGGCATGATTTGCCTGGATGTAAGAAAGGTTCAACGGTGGTCGAAATATATCCGCAATTATTTATTTTTAAATCAACAAAAATATTTTCCAGAGAACCTTTTAGAGTATAAAAGTCAACAGTTTTTCCCGAGTTCCAGAAATCATCGGTCATTTTTCCTGTTAAGAGCCCCGCAACCATGTTTTTTTCTACAGGCAGAGGCTCTTGGGCTTCTTTACGGTTAAGAAAAATCCGTCCTATCTCAAATATCTTTAAATCAAAAGAACCGTTATTCGCGTTTCTTTTTGCAGTTTCGAGCAAACCATAAATCAAAGTTGTACGCATAGCGGAAAGATCTTCTCCCAGCGGATTTTTTATCCGCACGGGATTGCGTCTTTCATCATTTTCAGAAAGACATAGGACATCAGCCGCCAGAGGGTTTCCAAAACTGTAATTGACAATTTCGGTATATCCGCTGCCTATAAGCAACTGACGGATTTTTTCTTCCATGTCTAAACGGGGGATAACTTCCATTTCCGTCACATTAACAGCGGGCAATGTTACAGGCACGCGATCATAACCGTAAAGCCTGATTACTTCTTCAATCAGATCGATTTCACGCGAGATATCAACCCTGCATGACGGTGGAGTAACAAGATACCTTCCCCTGCCCTCCTGCTTTACAACCATGCCGATACTGCGCAATATCCCGGTAACATCCCTTGCTCCGATTTCTATTCCTGTTACCCGGCGGATTCGGTCCATACGAAGAGGAATATTTTCCGCGGAGGAAATTTTCCGCGGGTACTCATCAATATAATTTTTACAAATGTAACCGCCGGAAAGATCGGCAATCAGTTGCGCGGCGCGATTAAGGGCGCTTAAAACTCCTTCAGGATCAATGCCTCTTTCAAAACGAAAAGCCGCATCGGTTGGCATGGCTAACTTTCGAGCGGAACGTCGAATGGAGGGGGGATTAAAATAAGCGGCCTCCAGAAAAACAACCTGCGTGTCGTCTTTAACCTCAGAGTTCAGGCCGCCCATGATTCCGCCGATAGCCACGGGTTTAACACCATCGCATATCAATAACGTATTATCGGGAAGACTATGTTTTTTTTCATCGAGGGAAATAAATTCTTCATTTTCTTTGGACTTCCGGACGACAATTCTCCCTTCTTCCAGGAATCTGAAGTCAAAGGCATGCAGCGGCTGTCCCATCTCCAGCATGACAAAATTCGTGACATCGACAATATTATTGATGGCCCGCAATCCGGCCGCTTCCAGTCTTGCTTTCATCCAGACGGGAGATGATCCGATTTTAACATTTTTTATTATTCTGGCCGTGTATCGAGGACAAAGATCGGCATCAATTATTTTAACTGAAGTAAGGGTTTGGATATCTTCGGATGATTCTTTAATCCTGACGGATGGCCGTTTCATTTTCGATCCGGTAACAGCGGCCACTTCCCGCGCTATTCCTATCATGCTAAGACAGTCGGAACGATTGGGTGTAACGTTTACGTCTAAAACGGTGTCTTCTATATTTAGGGCCGTCTCCAATGGTGAACCGAGCGATAACTCCGCGGGCAATTGCATAATTCCCGATTCATCGTCGCCGATTTCCAGTTCAGCTTCTGAACATAACATTCCATCTGATTTTTCGCCGCGTAAAACAGATGATTTGATAGTATATCCGCCCGGGATAACAGCGCCTACTTTTGCCAGAGGAACAATGTTTCCGGGAGCAATATTTTTAGCGCCGCAAACAACGGGATAGTTTTGAGTTCCATCGCTGACATCGCATAAAGAGAGACGGTCTGCAGAAGGATGGGGTTTCACGGATATAATTTTAGCGACAACAACGCCGCAAAACTGCGGACGGATGGTTTTGATCTCGTCCACCTCCAGACCGGCCATCGTCAACCGGTGAGCGAGCTCATCCGCAGTTATTTCCATATCAACATAATCTTTAAGCCATTTGAGACTAACCAGCATAAAGAAAAATATCTCCTAAAATTGTTTAAGGAATCTGCTGTCGTTTTCAAAAAATAACCGGATATCGGAAATGCCGTATTTCAGCATGGCAATTCGTTCCAAACCAAGACCGAAAGCGAAACCGGAAAATTCTTCGAAATCATAATTCACATTTTTGAATACGGCAGGATCAACCATGCCGGAACCCAGTATTTCCAGCCAACCGCTCTGTCCGCAGACACGACAGCCGCGTCCACCGCACATGACACAGCGGATGTCTACTTCAGCCGACGGTTCCGTAAAAGGAAAAAAGCTGGGACGAAAACGCAACGTTGTGTTGCCTCCGAAAATCTTTTTAAGAAAAGCGGTTAAAATTCCTTTAAGGTCGCCAAAGCTGACTCCTCTATCTACCAGCAGTCCTTCAATTTGATGAAACATCGGAGTGTGAGACACGTCAGAATCACGCCGGTAAACTTTTCCCGGCGATAAAATCCGCAACGGCGGACTAACTTTTTCCATAACCCTCACCTGCACCGGCGAGGTATGTGTGCGTAAAACAATATTGTCTTCGATATAAAAAGTGTCCTGCATATCTCTGGCAGGATGATCTTTGGGAATATTGAGAGCCTCAAAGTTATAGTAATCAAGTTCTATTTCCGGCCCTTCCACCACGGAAAAACCAAATGAAGCAAAGATAGAACAAATTTCCCTTCGCACCTGAATTACAGGATGAATTCGGCCGCATTTTATTGCGTTTCCCGGTAAAGTGACATCTATCTTTTCTTTCAACAGGATGTCTTCTTTGTTTCTGATCGACTGCTGCTTAAGCGCTTCATCTATCTTGCCATTCAGCAAATTCTTCAGCTCATTGCAAAGTTTTCCGAATAAAGGCTTTTCGGCCTCGGGAACCTGAGCAATATTTCTCAAAAGCCCTGTCAAAAGCCCTTTTCGACCAAGATATTTTATCCTTATATCTGAAAACTGGTCTTCGGTTTTTGCCGTTTCTAATTCGGCAAGAGCGTCTTTTTCAAGCTGTTGAAGCTCACTAATCATGCCGCTTACTTGCCTTTAACAGTTGCAACAACCTGGGCGAAATCCTGAGGATCATTGACAGCGAGTTCAGCCAGTATTTTACGATCTAATTCAATACCGGCTTTCTTCATGCCGTCAATTAACCGGCTGTAAGATATATTATTGATGGTGGCAGCCGCATTAATACGCGCGATCCATAATCGGCGAAATTCTCTTTTTCTTCCGCGACGATCACGAAAAGCATATTTCATCGCCTTATTTACCGCTTCAGTAGCCGTCCGAAGCAATCGGCTGCGGGCGCCAAAGAAACCTTTGGCCATTTTTAATATCTTCCTTCTTTTCTTGTGAGCGTTAACGCTCCTCTTTATTCTGGACATTTTCTTTTTTCTCCTAAATTATGACAGGAAATAATGATTCCCGTTTCTTATAGATAAGGAATAAGTCTCTTGATTTCCTTATAGTTTGCCGAATCAACCAGCGTTGATTTTCTTAAAGTTCTTTTTCTCTTCGTTGTTTTTTTAGTAAGGATATGACTGGCAAAAGCCTTACTGCGCTTCACTTTACCTTTGGCCGTAAGTGAAAAACGTTTTGCCGCTCCTCTGTGAGTTTTTAGTTTTGGCATTCGATCACCTCTCTATGCTTATTGTTTTTTTGGTGAAAAAATCATCACCATATTCCGTCCTTCAAGCCTGGGCTCCTGATCAATGACACATTCATTTGCCAGTTCACCCTTTATGGTCTCCATCAGCTTCCTGCCTATATCGGTAAAAGCAATTTCACGTCCTCTAAACATCATGGATACTTTTACTTTATCGTGATTATTCAAAAACTTTTTGATGTGCTTTAGCTTAACCTGCACATCATGCTCTTCTGTTTTTGGCTTTAATTTAATTTCTTTAACTTGAATGACGGTTTGGCTTTTTTTAGCGTCATGCAGTTTTTTACTCTGTTTGTAACGATATTTACCGTAATCCATTATTTTACATACAGGCATGTCTGTGGATGAAGATACTTCTACCAGATCCAATCCGGCTTCTTCCGCCCTGGCCAGAGCTTCCTGCAATGTAATTACACCGAGCTGCTTTCCATCTTCCGTGATTACCCGAACGGAAGCAGACTTAATTTCCTTATTAATTCTCAGATCCTTTACTATATGTCACCTCCTGAAAATAATATATTAAATAACAGATCCTATTGTTTTTTTGCACATATATCCTGCAATAAAACAATAAATTCATCAACAGGTATCGATCCCATATTCTGACCGTCGCGCGTACGCGGAGCAACTGAGCGCGCTTCCATTTCTTTATCTCCGATGACTAGCATGTACGGGATTTTCTGCATTTGCGCCTGACGAATCTTATATCCTAATTTTTCATTTTCAAAATATCTCTCCGAGCGAATACCGGATTCAATTAATTTGTTATGGACCGTTTCGGCATAGGGTATATGCTTATCCGTAACGGTTAACAAAACGCACTGTACAGGGGATAGCCAGGGGGGAAAAGCTCCCGCGTAATGTTCGATAAGCACGCCCATGAAGCGTTCAACGGCGCCAAGGATCACTCTGTGCAGCATGACCGGCCGGTGTTTCTCTCCATCAGCTCCGATATAGCTTAAATCAAATCTTTCCGGCAGTGTAAAATCGCACTGGATAGTCGCGCACTGCCATTTTCTCTTCAAAGCATCTTTTAATTTAAAATCAATCTTTGGCCCGTAGAAAGCTCCGTCACCGGCGTTGATTTCATAGCTTATATTATTATCCTTAAGAGCGCTCTCCAGAGCTTCGGTAGCCATATTCCAGTCATCATCGGAACCAATAGAATTTTCCGGTCTCGTGCTTAACTCTACTTCATATTCAAATCCGAAAATTCCCATAGCATAATTGACAAAATCTGCGATCGCCCGGATTTCTGAATTTAACTGCTCCGGCATGCAAAGTATATGCGCGTCGTCCTGCGTAAATTGCCTTGCTCTCATCAAACCATGCAAAACGCCCGTTTTTTCGTGACGATGAACAGTGCCCAACTCAAAATAGCGTAAAGGTAAATCGCGGTAACTTCTTATTTTTGATTTATAAATCAACATATGTGAAAGACAATTCATCGGTTTGATACCGTAAACTTGCTCATCCACTTCAGTAAAATACATGTTTTCGCGATAATGGTCGAAATGACCGGATTTCTTCCATAGATCAACTTTTAGAATCTGGGGTCCCATAACCATATCATAACCGCGCTTCAAGTGTTCTTTCCTTTCCCACTCTTCAATCAGGTAACGCAGCATCATGCCCTTGGGATGAAAGATGATCAGACCGGGGCCGGCTTCTTCATTTATCTGGAAAAGATCGAGTTCCCTGCCCAAACGGCGATGGTCCCTTTTTTTTGCCTCTTCCAGCAAATTCAAATAATCAGCGAGTTCACTTTCATTAGCAAAACCGGTGCCGTAAATACGCTGCAACATTTTGTTGTTTTCGTTGCCGCGCCAATATGCGCCCGCGACACTTAAAAGTTTGAAGGCTTTAATGATGCCTGTTGAAGGTATGTGCGGCCCGCGGCACAAATCAATATAATTGCCCTGCTTGTAAATACTGACTTCTTTAACATCCCCGGGCAAATCATTGATTAATTCGACCTTATAATTTTCTCCTCTTTCTTCAAACAACTTTACCGCGGCCGCGCGGGAAAGTTCTTCGCGGATAAAAGGATGATTAGCAGCGATGATCTTCTTCATATGGCTTTCGATTTTAGTAAAATCATCGATAGTAAAAGGTTCTTTATATTCAAAATCGTAGTAAAACCCCTCATCAATAGAAGGACCGATGCTTACTTTGGCGCCCGGGAAAACCTCTTGAACAGCCTGAGCCATTACATGAGATATACTGTGACGCAATATAGACAAACCTTCACGGGATGATATTTCTATTAAATCAAGCTTTGAATCTTTCATGATTTGATAGCTTAAATCCACGGGTATGTTATTAATTTTAACTGCCATGGCATAAGCCAGAGTTTCCTTTTTCCAGGTATTGAGCGCCTCGCCTGCGGTAATTCCGGCATCGAAAGAAATTTCTTTATTATCGGGAAAAATAATTTTAATATTCATAATTCTACTCAAATAAAAATCGCTTTAAATTGAAGCTCTCCTGCGGCTTGCCGCGGAGAATCTTCGATTCTTAAGGAACTATATAATCCTGTATTCGCTCGCTACCGAATTCATTTATAAAGGGCATCACTGTTTTGCTGATGCCCTCAAAGTATTCTAACTTAAGACATGCTTTTTTTATATTATAAAATGGTAGGCAAGCAGGGATTTGAACCCTGGACATCCACCGCGTCAGGATGGCGCTCTCCCCCTGAGCTACTTGCCTACAATTAGCCAAGCTTTTTAACGTTGCGTAACTAGCAGCAAAACACCGCGGTGTCAAGCTAAATATCTTATTTATTAGCCTATTTTTAGGCGGTTCGATTTACAAAATTAATTCCTTTGAAAATATACCATAACCCGGAAATAATAGTAAATGATGCTGTTAACCATGAAAGAATAATAATCAGATCATGGCTTACTATACTATAATTGAAGCTTTTTAAAAACAGAGTCAAAAAGACAGTCCCGATTTGCAAAGCTGTTGTGATTTTACTGACAAATATAGGATGAATTTCATATGTTATTGACATCATTGATAATATCACTATCCCGAGCAGGATTATAAAGTCTCTGCTGATAACAATTACTGTAAGCCAGCCGGGAATTAAGCCGAAAATTGACAACGATATAAAACCTGTGGATAAGAGTAATTTATCAGCCAGCGGATCAAGAAAAGCGCCCAATTTAGTTTGTTCATTTAACAGACGGGCAAGTGTGCCGTCCAAGGCATCAGTCAAACCGGCAATAGTAAAGACAATTAAGGCTTTGATATATGAATCCTGAATTAAAAATATCACAAAGACAGGAACAAGAATAATTCTTAACAAAGATAAAAAATTCGGTATATTCATATCATTTTCTTTTTGATTTATTATCTTAGTGTTTATCACCGAATCTGCCCGGAAATATAATTTCTAACCTCGCAGATTGGGGCCATCTTGCAGAGTTTTCAATATATTAGTAACAACCTCATCAATTACAATTTCCAAATACTCATGTGATTTTTTCTCCAATCCTTTGCTGGTAAAATCAAAATTTCTTTCAGTAGACTCGGATTGGGCATGCCAGATAATTTCTCCGGTTTGAGCGCTGCGCAATTCGCAACGAACGGATATTGTTATAGGAGAATAAAATATTTTCGATTTGTTATATTGAGTCAGGGTGCAATACAATCCGGCATCCGCGCCCAGCAAGTCTTTTAATTTCTGGGGAGATATAGCAGACGCGCTTTTATTGCCTTCATTGATATTTAAAGATTCCAGTTTTTTATCTATCATTTCCAATGGTATCTTGGAATAGCCCTTAAAATAAAGTTCTTCCAACAGCCTTAAGCGGAATAATTGGGGCGTTTCGCCATCATGATCTTTATTTTCTACCGGAAGCACCGCAATAAGCTTTGCCTGAATCTTATTATGATCATCGTTTACTATCTGCGGTGAGTGGCCCCAACATCCGCAGATCATTAAGAAAATGACTATCAATAAAAGATTAAATTTATAAATCTTCATTATTTCTCCTGTGTTTGCATACAATTAATTTCCATGGTATTTTTATCATCCTGCCAAAATATCCGGCAGCAGATACCCGCCTTTTTCACTAATTCATCGGCTGAAGATCGCGCGCCTCCGGATATTTTAACTTCAAAATGAGCTTGCTGCCATTCCAAACGGCAGGATAAATGCTTTTTACTGTTTTCGTCGGGCTTTGCAGAAATTCTTTCAAAGTCAAATGATCGGAATATTTTTTCAATCCCTGAACATTTAAAAACTGCCGAATCGTTCCGGACAGCTTTTATTTTGTCGCGCTGATTTTTTTTAGTTTTTCGATTTCTTCCTTAATCACTCTTTCAGCGACTTGCGGAACTATTTCACGGGCAATTTTTTCAATGATTTGGGCCGCCCTTTTCATAATTTCTTCGTATACATTATCGGCAGTGTGAGTGTTTTCGATTACATCGACAAGAGTGAAGATTTCCTTTTTATTATCAGCATTATTTTCATAACCACGCCCATCAACCACAATAACTTCCTGATTATTTCCGTTATTTAGTTCTACGTACTCATCAGTCAGATTATGAATATTTTTATTTTCAGTTACTGTGGAATCCGAATCCATATTTATCTCCCTAAAAGCAGTTTACTAAGACAAACGAAAAATTAACTATTGTATGATATTATTTAGCTATCATAGTGGATAGAACAGTTCAAGAAATATATTAATTTGTATTCATGCAAAATTTTATTTTTGGGGCAATTAAGAGACTGTTACGCAAGTAAAAATTTTTATGGTTGACATCTTCATGGTGTTTCAGGTTAAATAGCGGAAATTTTAGTTATACCACGATGAATGACAAATTTTGATGATGAAACGTATATTAATTACAGGAGGCGCGGGATTTTTAGGTTCCCATCTCTGCGAACGATTACTGCACGAAGGTAACGACATCGTTTGTCTGGATAATTATTTTACCGGTGATAAAAAGAATATCGTTCATCTTATCGGTTTGCCAAATTTTGAATTGATTCGTCATGACATTATAAATCCCATCTATCTTGAAGTTGATGAAATATACAATTTTGCCTGCCCGGCATCCCCGTTGCATTATCAATTCAATCCGATTAAAACCATCAAAACGAATGTCATGGGAGTCATCAACGTTTTGGGTATTGCAAAAAGGACAAAAGCAAAAGTGCTTCAGGCTTCCACATCGGAAATTTACGGCGATCCTGATGTACATCCGCAAACCGAGTCTTACTGGGGGAGGGTTAACCCCATAGGAATTCGCAGTTGTTACGACGAAGGAAAACGTGCTGCCGAATGCCTGATGATGGACTACAGGCGGCAGAATTCCGTTAATACAAAAATAGTCAGAATTTTTAACACATACGGTCCGCGCATGGCAATCCATGACGGCCGCGTCGTAAGCAATTTTATTATTCATGCCCTGCAAGGCAAAAATATCACCATTTATGGAGACGGCGCCCATACCAGATCTTTTTGTTACGTTGATGATTTAGTTGAAGGATTGATACGGATGATGAATTCCGCCGATGAATTTTATGGTCCGGTTAATATTGGCAATCCCGAAGAATTTACCATTCTGCAATTGGCGCAACTCATTATTCAATTAACAAAAAGTAATTCCGGAATTGATTTTCACCCCCTGCCGGCGGATGACCCTGCAAAGCGCAAGCCGGATATAACCCTCGCCAAAGAAAAACTCGGCTGGAATCCTAAAACAGGGTTGGAAGAAGGCTTGTTAAATACAATTAAATATTTCCGTGATGTTTTAAAAGCATCATAATTAGCCAAAAGGAGATACAAATCCAAATGAAATTCAGAAAAAAAATCCTTTGCATTGGGGCCGGTTATGTCGGCGGCCCTTCTATGGCAATGATTGCTTATAAATGCTCCGATTATCGAATCACGGTAGTGGATACCAATCCCGATCGCATTGACGCATGGAATTCGGCAGAGCTTCCTGTTTATGAACCCGGACTGGATATAATCATAAAAAAAACCCGCGGCAAAAATTTATTCTTTACAAAAGATATTGAAAACCAGATCAAAGAAAATGACATCATATTTGTCAGCGTTAATACGCCTACTAAAACTTATGGCGCCGGCGCCGACATGGCCGCTGATTTACAGTATTGGGAAAAAACAGCGCGTCAGATTCTAAAGTATTCCCGGTCATCAAAAATAGTAATCGAAAAAAGCACTTTGCCTGTAAAAACCGCTCTGGCTATGGAAAAAATTCTATCTTCAGGAAAAGGTAAAATTAAATTTGAGGTTCTTTCCAACCCGGAATTTATGGCGGAAGGAACGGCTATGAGCGATCTGGAAAATCCCGACCGCGTTTTGATCGGCTCTCATGAAACAAAAAGCGGTTTGAAGGCCCGCGCGGAATTAATTGAAATCTATGCGCGGTGGATTCCGTTAAAAAAAATAATAACCTCCAATATCTGGAGCAGTGAATTATCCAAATTAGTGGCCAATGCTTTTCTGGCTCAGAGGGTATCATCGATTAATTCCGTTTCCGCCCTGTGCGAAAAAACCGACGCCGATATTTCTGAAGTATCCAGGGCAGTGGGAATGGACAGCCGGATCGGCGATAAATTTCTTAACGCCGGCATTGGCTTTGGCGGCTCCTGTTTTAAAAAGGATATTTTAAATCTGGTTTATCTTTGCAGTTATTACGGTCTGCCGGAGGTTGCCGCCTACTGGGAAAGCGTCATAAAAATAAATGAATATCAACAGGAGCGTTTCATCGCCAACATTCTCAAATCAATGTTTAACACGCTGGCCGGGAAAAAAATCTGCGTTTTGGGTTTTGCATTCAAAGCGGATACGGGCGACACGCGTGAAAGCCCGGCTATCAATATTACCCGCAAACTGCTGGCGGAACATGCGCAGATCATTATCTCCGATCCCAGGGCGCTGAAAAACGCGGCTCTCGATCTTGCAGATATCAAAGGAAGTATAAATTATGTTGAGGATCCTTACCAGGCCGCAGCCGGTTGCCATGCCCTGCTTATACTTACCGGTTGGGATTTATACCGGAGGCTGGATTTCAAAAAGATATACCATTCAATGGTCAAACCGGCCTTTCTTTTCGACGGCCGTAATATTATAGATCACAATAAATGTTTTACCATCGGTTTTAATGTTTATCCGATTGGGAAACCGGCTTTAAGCCACCTCTAAAAAAATACCAATTCTCAATCAAAGATGATATCGAGGCGGCTAGGAGGAGGCGACGAGGCGTATTAATAATACGTTGAGGGAAGCCGACAACGAAGCCAACAAAAATAGCGCTTTGATTCAGAATTGGTTGTCAATAAAATCGAACGCGTTCTTTATAAGTTTTATCTCATTGCCGCAGGCAGATATCATTATAGCCACAACATCAAAGCGGGCTTGCGTATCTGTTATGTTTTTTTTCTGTAAATACCGCAATGCCAGTTGTGACATTTTCTTCTGCTTATTTATTCCCACCGCCTGCTCAGGATAGCCTAATTCTGCGGACTTTCTTGTCTTGACTTCAACAAAAACAATTTCACCTTTCTCCCGCGCGATAATGTCTATTTCTCCTGCAACACAACGAAAATTTGTTTCAATGATGCGATAACCGTTTTTTTTAAGAAAGGCCGCCGCGATTTTTTCGCCTTGTTTTCCCGTATCAATTTTTGATGTATCTTTCATTTTAAGGGGTAAATTGAATAGATGTCTGTTTTAAATTCTTGACATGGAATGATTTACGATGAATTTTACAAATCCCGAATTGTTTAATGGCTTCACAGTGTTCTTTAGTTCCATAACCTTTATTTTGAATAAAATTGTATTGGGGAAACTGGCGATGATATATTTCCATAATCCGGTCACGGGTTACTTTGGCAATGATTGACGCAGCAGCGATGGAAATACTTAAGCTGTCTCCTTTTACCACGGGTTTCTGCGGAGTGATCACAGGAATACGATGGAGACCGTCTATTAGAAGAAAATCGGGAGAAGTGGGAAGTTCCAGAACTGCTTCGCGCATGGCCTGAAGCGTCGCCCTCAGAATGTTAATATGGTCAATTGTTTCCGTATCGACAATTCCAGTACCGATCGCAACAGCATCTTTATGGATTATTTTGTATAGTTCTTCTCTTTTTGCGGCTGTAAGCTTTTTGGAATCGTTTATTTCGGCATTCACATAATCAGGCCTTAAAATTACGGCCGCAGCCACAACAGGACCAGCAAGCGGTCCCCTGCCAGCTTCATCAACGCCGGCAATGAACTGGTAGCCTTCCTGATAGGCAATTTTTTCAAATGTGTCCATTGAAGAAATAAAGGGATTGCTCCCTTCCCTTTTTGGCAAGCCGGCGCAATAAATTTAAATAAGGTTTATTTGAACGTAATAAAAAAATTTATTACTATTTTCCCACTTCCTTGATTCTTGCCTTTTTGCCTCTCAGGTTTCTCAAATAATAGAGACGCGACCTGCGCACCTTGCCTCTGCTGACAACTTCAATCTGATCAATAATCGGAGAATGCAATGGAAATGTTCTTTCTACGCCTACACCGTAAGAAATTTTTCTCACTGTAAAATTAGCTCCGCTGTTGCCGCGTCTTTTACGTATTACGATTCCTTCAAAAGCCTGAATTCTCTGTTTTTGGCCTTCAATAATGCGCACATGTACTTTTACAGTATCACCGGATTTAAAACCGGGAATATCGCCCCTCATATATTCTTTTTCCAGCATTTCTATAACATTCATTTATATTTCCTCCTGCAATCATTGCATTATTAATTATAATTTAAACGCTCTTGACTCTGTCTAAAACAATTGCCACCGCCGACCGTACAGCAAGGTGATTATAATTTTCATGACCTTTAATCGGCTCCAGCTTATGATCCGCCATACTTATCACTTCCGCGGCCATTCCCGATCCTGTTCCAAAAACAAGAAGATATGGTAATTTGCTGTTTTTCAACATCTGCCTAAGTTCGGTAAACCCTAAAAGATCGCCTGATAAATTAGCGCCGGTAACTACAATTTTCGGCACAAATCCTGATTCCCCGGCGACCTCAGTTAAAACGGCCTGTAAGCTTTCTTTTATCTTGACCAATTCAAAAGCGGCCTGCCGGAATTTATTGAAATTCGCTCCGTAACCTTCCCGCCAGTGACCGATAATTTCCCTGGCCAGATTCCGTTGTTCCTGTATAGGATTGACTATGTAAAATCCCTTTGCCGCATATGTTTTTGCCAGCCTGGCAATATCGTGGATATCCATATTTGCAATGGATGTGGTTACAATTCTGCCTTCCCTATTATAAACCGGATAATGTAAAAGAACTATGTAAAGCATTAACGCTTTTCCGCATAAACCAAATTGTTTTAATTAAATCGGGAAACCATTCTCAATTTAAAATTTTGCTTTCCCTACATTAAAAACTTCTCAAAATCAAGATTTTATATCTCGTCTTGTTTAATTTCATCCAGAATTTTTTTATCCTCCGCTGAAAGTTCGAGCATTTTCAGTAAATCCGGCCGTCGTTTGTACGTCCTTATAAGGGATTCTCTCTTACGCCATCGTTCAATTTGGGCGTGGTTTCCAGACAGTAAAACATCCGGCACCATCCAGTCATTATACTTAGCCGGCCTCGTATATTGAGGATATTCCAAAATGTTTTCAGAAAAAGAGTCATTGCCTGTTGATAGAGGATTTCCCAAAACATCGGGGATAAACCGGGAAACAGCATCAACTAAAACTAAAGCGGCAAGTTCGCCGCCGGTTAAAATATAATCACCGATTGATATTTCCCTGTCAACCAGATGTTCTCTTATCCTTTCATCCACCCCTTCATAATGGCCGCAAATAATAATTATATGCTTTTTGGCGGCCATTTGTGCAGCGATTTTGTGATTCAAGACTTCTCCCTGGGGAGTCATCAACACTACGATGGAATCATCTTCAGGTTTCCTGATGGCCCTCAGGGCTTTTTCCACCGGTTCTACTTTCATGACCATTCCACAGCCGCCGCCGTAAGGAGCGTCATCAGCCATCTTATGCTTATCATCCGCCCAATCGCGTATATCGTGCAGGCAAATATTTAAAAGACCTTTTTCCTGAGCTTTCTTTAAAAGGCTGAAATCCAGCGGAGAGACAAACATTTCTGGGAATAAGGAAAGGATTTCAAAATTGATCACTTTTACAATCCTTCCAGCAATTTTACTGTCATAACCCGGCGATTTATGTCTATCTTCCGAATGATATCGGCGATAGCGGGAAGAAGAATCTCTCTTTTTTCTCCCCGGCAGACATAAACATCATTGCTTCCTGTGGGGAAAACCGATTCTATTATTCCGATATATTCGCCTTCTTCACTGTATACATCCAGTCCGATGATATCATGCCAGTAATATTCACCTTCCGGAAGTTTTTCCATGATATCTTTCGGCAAAAATACTTTACATCCTACTAAAGCCTTTGCCGATTCGACATCCTTTATTTCTTCCAGTTCGATAAACAAAATATTACCGGATGCATCAATTTTTTTCAGGGCAAAAGGATCTTTTTGCCCTGAATTTTTTTCAATATAAACAGACTTAAGTTTTGAAAAACTATCTTTTTTTGTCTCCACATAACATAATACTTTTAAACAACCATTGAGACCGCGAGTTTTTACAATCTCCCCAAATGCAAAGAGATCCATTTTTTGCCTATTCAATAATTTCTAAGACTGACCGTTTATGCGCTTTGGCAGAAGCAGCGCTTAAAATCATCCGAATGGCCTTGGCAGTTCTGCCCTGTTTTCCGATTACTTTACCCAAATCTTCTTTTGCCACACGCAATTCGATTACCGATGTCTGTTCGCCGATGATTTCAGTGACTTCAACTTTATCCGGGAAATCCACTAAAGCCTGAGAGATAAACTTAACCAATTCTTTCATAGTCATAACCTCCGCTGATGTTGATTAATTCTTTCTTAGAAATCATTTCGTCAATAATTGATTACATGTTAAAAGATTAATGGAAAACCGTCTTATTTAACTTTAGCCTCAATACCTTTTGTTTTAAGTAAGTTAGATACCGTTAGAGTTGGTTTGGCGCCTTTGGACAACCAGTCGCGAACACGTTTTTCTTTTATTGTAACTTCCGCCGGATTTTTTTTCGGATCATAATTGCCTAAAATTTCCAGAAATCTCCCATCTCGCGGAAAATCTGCATCAGCTGCCACAATACGATAAAAAGGTTTGCCTTTAGCGCCCATACGAGTCAGTCTAATTTTAACAGCCATTGATTTTTAATACTACCTCCTTAAGATAATAATTTTTCACACATCTTTTTTATCACAGTTTTTTCAATTTTAAAAGGGGAATTTCCGCATAAGAGACTTAATGCCGTCCTTCTTGTTAAATCTTTTCATCATTTTCTTTATTTCTGCATAGTTTTTCAATAAAAGATTTACATCTTGAACGGATGTTCCGCTGCCTAAAGCAATTCTTTTACGCCGCCGTCCATCAATGATCAAATGATTATAACGCTCTCCTTTTGTCATAGAATCAATTATAGCTGTAACTTTAACCAATTCTTTATCATCAGGCTGCATATCCTTGAGCCCCTTCATTTTTCCCAGGCCCGGAATCATGCCTAAAATATCTTTCATGGATCCCATTTTTTTAATCTGCGCCAGTTGATTGCGGAAATCGTCCAGCGAAAAATTATTTTTCCGAATGCTTTTTTCCAGCTCAAGCGCTGCTTTTTGATCAATGTTAGCCTGCGCTTTTTCTACCAGAGTGAGAATATCGCCCATGCCTAAAATACGGGAAGCCATTCTTTCCGGGTGAAATACCTCCAGATTATCAACTTTTTCGCCTACACCGACAAACTTAACAGGCTTTCCGATAACCGACTTGAGAGACAGCGCGTTGCCGCCGCGCGCGTCGCCGTCCATTTTCGTCATAATGACGCCGTCAATACCGATAAGCTCATTGAATTTAACGCCGACATTAACGGCGTCCTGTCCCGTCATGGCATCAGCGACATAAATAATTTCCGCCGGATTGACATTCTCTTTAATTTGCTTTAATTCTTCCATTAAGAGATTATCAATGTGCAATCTTCCCGCAGTATCGATGATGAGCACTTCATAACCGTTTCTTCTTGCATGCTCCATGGCCTGAACACAAATTTCCACAGGGTCTTTTAACCCATTGGCTTCAAAGACACCGGCGTTAATTTGTTTTCCCAGCACAGCCAGTTGTTCCATAGCTGCCGGCCGGTAAACATCAGCCGATACCAGGCAAATCTTTTTTTGTTCTTTTGATAATAAAAGGGCCAACTTTGCGGCGGTTGTTGTTTTGCCGCATCCCTGCAAACCGACAAGCATGATTACTGAAGGAACACGGGCGCCGAATTTGATATTGGCGCTAACCCCGCCCATAAGATCCACTAAACGGTCATGAACAATTTTTACGATTTGCTGGCCGGGAGTAATACTGTCGAGGACTTCTTTTCCTATTGCCCGCGTCCTGACATCTTCAATAAAATCTTTAGCGACCTTGAAATTAACATCGGCTTCTAAAAGCGCCATGCGGATTTCTTTGAGGGATGCATTTACATTTTCCTCATTTAAAATTCCGCGTCCCTTTAATTTTTTAAAAATATTTTCTAATTTTTCAGACAGACTTTCAAACATAATTAAACAACCCGTTATATTTTTTAGTTATTCTTTGCCGAATTATCGATGCTTTTGACAATGCAATTCGTCCCGGTTTTGGAAGAAATTTTTTGCGCCGCTTCCTGTGCCTGAACTTTATTTTCAAAACCGGAGGCCGTTACGCGAAACATAATCCCTTTACCTTTAATCTCTGTTTTTATTATTTCCGATTTAAAACCCAAAGATGATATTTTTTTACTGACTTGATTCGCTTTCCTTTTTTCCTTCAAAGAAGCTGCCTGAACAATGAATTGATTTTTGCCGGAAGCAACATCCGCAGCAGCTTCTTCTACCTTAGGTTCCTGTGTCGCCTTGTTTTTATCATTTGCCTGTTGCAGCGGTTTTTGAGCTTCAATACTAAAATTACCTTTTGCGGCTTCTTCTTCATTCTTTGTCTGCAGATCCGGCGGCTGTTTTTCCGGTACAGAATCCGCGTTGGCAATGCCTTTTTTCGAGGTCAGCGCATCATAAAAAGTCAGATCAATATTCTCTCCCGCTTGCGATTGTTGTTGCCCGTTTTTATTATCCGGTGCGTTCTGGGCGACACCGATTCTGGCCGGACGCCAGACCAGCGCCAGTACTCTTTGGGGAAGCGCCGCTATTTTATCAGGATAAGTATCAATATTTTTTCCAACATCGACACCGAACAAAAAAGCGGCGCATAAGAATGCTGACATTCCGGCAACAATGATAACCAATCCGGTCTTCCCTATTTTTAATTCAAAATTCTTAATATTTCCTGTAGCCATTCGTTCTACTTTAAAAAAATTTTAATATAAAAAAAGGCAATGTGCACAGATCGTGCGGATATTTTGTCACATTATTATTTATACCAGTTCCAGGGAAATTTTCACCGTATTGGTATTTACATCTTTTCCGGCGCGCTCACACCTATAATTTTAAAAGCATTTTGTAAAACAATTTTGATTGCCCCCGCCAGAAATAACCTTGCCGCAGTTAACTGTTGATCTTCCGAAATCACTTTATTTTTATTATAATAGCTGTGAAAAACTCCGGCTAATTCATTCAGATAAAAGGTGACGCGGTGCGGTTCCAGAGATCTGGCGGCGCTGCAAATTATTTCAGGGTAACGCACCAGCAGCTTAATTAAATTCTTTTCTTCAGGATCCGATAGCATGCCCGGATCAATATCCGCATAAGCCGGCAGGGTAACATCGCGTTCCTGCGCCATTCTTAAAATGCTGCAAATTCGGGCATGAGCATATTGCACATAATAAACCGGATTTTCACTGGATTGTTTTTTAGCCAGTTCCAGATCGAAATCCAGATGGCTGTCAGAACGGCGCATAAGAAAATTATAACGGGCCGCGTCTTTACCCACCTCATTAAGGACTTCCCGCAGAGTCACAAACTCGCCGGAACGCGTGGACATGGCCGCGGGCACTCCTGCACGAAGCAAATTTACCAACTGCACCAGAATTATTTTTAAAGCGGTTTTCTCATGGCCCAGAGCCTGTATTCCCGCCCACATGCGAGGCATATAACCGTGGTGATCCGCGCCCCAGATATCAATAATCATCTCAAATCCGCGGTCAAATTTATTCTGATGATAGGCGATGTCGGCGGCAAAATAAGTCGGTTCGCCGTTTTTGCGGATGACAACCCTGTCTTTTTCATCTCCGAAATCAGTGGTTTTAAACCACAAGGTCTCGCCATCGGAATAAATAAACCCCTGCTGCCGCAATTTATCCAGAAGATTGGTCACGCCGTTGTCTTTATAGAGTTCCTTTTCGCTGAAATATTCATCAAATATTACGCCAAAATCCTTTAAATCGACTTTAATTTCTTCCAGGATTTCGCATCCTGCAACCGAGTTAAAGTAGCTGATAGTTTCTTCTTCGTTTAAATTAAGATACTTATCCCCTTCCCTGTTAATAATTTCGCGGGAAATATCCATTATATAATCGCCGCGATAACAGGTCTCGGGAAATTCAATTTTCTCGCCCATGAGCTGCCGGTAACGCAGCAGCACGGATTTGCCTAAATTATTCATCTGGTTTCCGGCGTCGTTGATATAGTATTCTCTGGAAATACGGTAACCGTCCGCCGTCAGTAAGTTGGCAATGACATCGCCGACGACAGCGCCGCGCGCGTGACCAATATGCAATGGCCCCGTGGGATTGGCGCTCACAAATTCCACCTGAACTTTTTTGCCGCGGCCGAAATCGGAGAGGCCGTATTTTTCTTTTTGTTCGTCAATATTTTTAAGATAATTATGCCAGATGCTGTCTTTAACAAAAAAATTAATAAAGCCGGGACCGGCTATTTGCGTTTTTTCAATGATCTTTTCCGGATCAGATATATTTTCCTGAATTGCTTGTGCGATTTTCCGCGGATTTTGTTTGGCCTGCGCGGCCAGAATCAGAGCGGCATTGGCGGCGTAGTCTCCATGCTGGGGATTGCCGGGGGCTTCCACCTCGATATAAGGCAGATGGACTTCCGGCAGCAGGCCTTTTCGGACGCATTCATGGATTGCCGTTTCTATTATAAGCGCAATTTTGTTTTTCATCTGAAAATTGTCCTCAAAATGGCGATCTTTACGGTTTCGCCATTTTATCAAAAATTTGTGTTCATCATTATAAAAAAAATGACAAGCAGCTTTAAATATCATTTGCTGCTTGTCACTGCAAGTTAAACTGTTAATTGCATTTATTCTGAACTCATGGGCAGAGCCTGATTTAATTTATTGCCAATCTCTATAAAAACATACTGCCTTTCTGTCAAGTTTTTTCTGACAAATCATTTCTATTGATTCAAACGTTGATCCTGCCAATAAAGAATGTTGGTCCTGCTGGATGGCATGAGTGCATTGTTATGATTCCCTGGTCCATAGGAACCGACGTTATATCCAGAAGTATATACGTCCCCAGTACCGGTTGGACTGATAGATATCAGAACTGAAGAACTTATTCCCGGAGCGAGATATTGAGATGTTACACCGCTATTATTATTCCAGGCGCCGTATCCGGTAAGAAAGTCGAGTTCATAAAGAAATGAAGTACCCGCCTGGCCGCAGGCGGTGGCAGTTCCCTGGGCAGGGAGATAGGTCGTAAAATAAACAACACCGAATACCGCAGGATCGGAGATCATTTTTTCCCCCACGGGATTGGAAAGAGTGGCCGTAGCTCCACTGGCGCCAAAAGGGCCCGTGAGAGGATTAGTAGAGAGATTATAATACCATCCGCTATTTGCTGTCCCAGGGGAAAAAGCCTGAGTGGTTACATTCTGTAAAGGGTAAGTGTTCGAGTTGGTACCCGCCGTTGTGAAAGTAGGGTACGCCGTTCCAGCGCTGTCCAGACTGGCGAGATTGGCTTCTGTAACGGCATAAAACCGGTTTTTGGTAGTGCTTGTATCCGTTGATAATTCAAAAGTGGGATTGGTAGATTCCCCCGTACCCCAAAAGATCCACCAATTGCCGTTATTGTCTATGCTGGCTTGCGGCTGCGTAAATATTTGTTTGTGAGTATTGGCGGGAGAGGCCAGGCCGGAACCTCTTTCAGCATCCGTCGACTGAAAAAAGAGGCTGCCTTTCCAACTGGATGTTCCGCAGGTACCATAAGAAAGAGGCGAATGAGCAGGAGGAGAAGCAGGATAAGAAGAAGAAGTGCAGGATGGCGAAGCTGTATAACTTGATAAACCGCAGGAAGAACAGAGTGGATCAGCTATACAGAACCGGAAACGCCAAATATTGCCGCCGAGGTCGCCTATGTAAGCCGTATCAACAAATCCGTCGCCATCCATGTCGAAAGCTATGGGCGATCCCGCTAAATCGAACGTCATATTAGGATTCGTCGTTGAAGTGGCTGCGATTCCGTAAGTAAACTGCCAGAGAATTTGGCCGTTAGTCAGATCGACCACATTGAACGACTTTCCGGAGCTGCCCGTGGCCACGGTAGTGCATAGCTCTGATACTCCTCCACCGGCAGCCGGCGTACAGGACGTCCCGTCGTAACCTCCGCCGATGAATCCAACCCATTTTTCATTGCCCGAGATTTTAACACGGCCGATTTGCATCTTGCTCCAGGCCTGGCCCAAATAGGAAGCCTGCGCCGATGTCGGATTCAAATTCCATAAATAAGTGGGTTGGGTGGATGACGTATTGGTGACATTCAAAGCATAAAGACCGCAGTAATAAGGATAATTTGTTGGATCATAAGTCGCGCTGAATCCTGTTGAGGTTGTGGTATAGGGCACATAACAGTTTGATGAAGAACTCCAGAGAAAATTCCCGGATCCCTGCCCTTCTTCAAGGATAAGTATTGATTTCCAGTCGGCTGCGTTTTTAGTTACACCGCTGCCTGCCGATGAAGGCAGCCAGACGGCATCCTCCTCCTGCAGCGGCCCATCCACGAAGAAATCATGGGAGTTCAGTTCACTGCGGTTGGAATGATCGTTATGGGCCATAGGCGCTATCTTCTGCAGCAGGTTCGGCGGAATGAAACTCCATACCTCGTTTCCGCCCGCGGTTGGATCCGAACCGTTGCCCGTCGTAAAGGCATGCAATTGACCGTCATTGCCGCCGGCCAAAATAAGCTGATTGCCGGCAGCCGACGATCGCTGATTGCTTGCGTAGAACGAAGCGTAAGATGATGAACCTGATACAGGAGAGCATTCCCGGGGATCAAAAAAATACTGGTTTGGCGTTTGGACGATCATCGGATTCGTATGATAAAGATCGCCTAATTTCCATTGCTCCAGATTGTCAGACGGACTAGCAGTAGTATTACCCTGATAGAAACCGACAACGTTGCCGCATGAGCACCCGGTTATGCAGTCGCCGGCCGCTGCGCAAGTTGTTGTGGACGTGCCTGTGCCCAGATCGGCGTCCGTGATATTGGTTGTATTAAATCTGGTCATGGTTCCGTTTTTTAATGTCCACATATGCCTGCTGGTGTATGCTGTATTCATCAGTACCGCGCCTGCGTCCCACTCGGGGATATTTGTTATTTGGCCATTTGAGGGATTTATTGCATATTTTTTCAAATGCCCCGTCCAGAATGGCTCTTTAGCATTTCCCTGAGTGTTCTCAGGATTAAAGGATGCCTCATAAATGAAATTTTCTGATGAAATGCGGGCGGCAGCTACCGCTGCCTCGGCCGAAAATGAATATTCGCCTGCCTGGATGGCTGATATGGCGGCCTGCAGAGCAGATACAAGATCACTAGTATTGTTGGCTATAAAAGCGTAACCGGTAAGGGGATATGTATATGTGGTTGTACTGCCACTGGTAGTCCATGCTCCGGGATCAGTACCGTTGGCGCAGGGATTGGTGCTCGGTGTAAATCCCGTCACACTGCCTGATTGCGTCGCATTCGGATCTCTCGTTCCTCCAAAGAAGGCAGTCCAGTTTAGTGTGTATTGATCAATTACAGGCATGCTGGAGCCGAATCCCACAACGAAAACTTGATAACCGAGAGCTTTGGCCGCAGCCGCATAATACACGGGAGATCTTCTTTGCGCATCGCAGGTAGTAGCTCCATCTCCACAATGACCATTCCCATTTCCACCGGGTTCAGCATTTGAGCCATAAGTCGGGCAGGAGAATGTATCCGCACCATCGGTGATGAGAATCATGGACTTTTGACGGCACGCCGAGGAAGGATCACACAACTTTTGGTAAGTCAGATAGGTTGCTCCCTGCTGCAGGGCAGCTCCGAGGGGCGTGCCGCCGCTGGGAGTCGCTCCGGCAACACATTTCATTTGCGGGCTGGATGTTGTACATGACGACGTATTCGTTGAGAGGCAGGATGTACTATTATTGCAGTAGATATCCGAATAGGGTGTTGTTGTGACATCATCGGGTTCTGTAAGAGGCCAGATAAGCTGAATGCATGAACTTGAACTGCCATAAATACTGGCATCGCTGGCACCGCTGATACTCTGGCATACGTTGGGATAAGAATAAGTAGAACATGCGCCGGAGCTCTGGCAGTTATAATAATTCATGTAACCTAAACGCACACCCAGACTGTTCACATCCGCTGAAGTAAGGGTGCCGCTATTGGTAGCATTCATGAGACTGAAAATGGCGAGTTTGGCGATTTGAATTTTGCTGCAATCCGTGGTGTAACCCGTCGTATTCGTGTTTGAATAATATGCTACTGAACAGTTAGGGTCGCCGTATAAGGGATAATTATTTGAACCATCTGAGATGCTGCAGACGGTGTTGCAGGCTTGACATGCGTATGTATATCCGGTCGTTGATGACACATAGAGAGGACCGATTGTGCAATCAGTTGCAGTATCGGTATACATGGTCGATGGCGGCGTGCATGTTGTGGCCGTCCCGCATGCTGTTATATATCCGCTTTGTGGCGCCTTGTAAAAGATAGCACCGGTGGCTGTGCAACTGCCTGATGTATAGCCGGTGGTAGGGGGCGTGCAGGATGAGTACAAATAACATGCCGTTGTATGTCCGCTTTTTGATGTTGAGTAAAAAGGACCGCCGGTGGATGTGTTTGTGCAATCACCCGCGGAATAAACGGTGGTGAGGCCGCCCAGGCTTGATGTACTGGTTGATGTACCGATTGGGCATGATTTTGTATGACCTGTAGCGTTAAGTGGATAAAACGCAACGCTGCTGCCGCCGGTGCAGGATAAGCTTGAGCTTATATAAGCCGTAGAAGTACTGGATAATCCCCAGGCGTTCGATGGCTGTACTGTATAAAAAGGACCGGTATAGCTGCTGCAGGAATTACCGGAAAGAATATACATATTTGCCGTGGGCATAAGACCCGGAGATACACCATAAAAAGGATTGCTGCCTGAGCAGGTGCCGCCCGTGCCGGAAATATCATAGAGCGTTGAGGGAAGCGGACTTGGTTGGGCGCTGGGATAAAAAGGACCGCTGCCGCTGCAGTTTGAGCTTGATCCGCAAACATACAGTGTTGCCGGCGAGCCCGCAGGCAGATCCTGCATACTTCCCGTGTTGTCCAGGATGATAAGGGCATCCGGCGTTGTTGTTGTTGTCCATAGCGTTGAATCGTCGGCGCGGGATGCACCGGAAGATACCGCCATAAATATTGCAGCAATTATTATCACGATTAATTTTCTTGTCATAATCATTACCTCCTGATTCATCGGTACATGACCGAATCAAATACAAATGCCTGCTTTTAATAATTGGGTGCGAAATATCCTACACCAACATTTACTTTCATCAATGAATTATAAGATGAATTTTCGCCTATCACTGTGGTATAATAACGCTGTAAACCAAATTTAGTTCCATAATATGGTAGGTATACACTCGACTTCGTAGAATCCGATGTTACATTACATATGACATATTTTGTATTGGAATCCGCGTCCGTGTTGCTGGCTGTCTGCCATGCGCTGCCGGGAATGGTCGCAGCGGTATCAGTCCCCGTGCAAGCAAAGTAACCATTTGCATTAGCAGGAGCGAATCCCGCCATCAGTTTGAATATCCCGCTTTCCACGGCAATACTCGCCTTTTTGTTTCCCACGGACATGGAACTCGAAATCAGGTCGCCCGCGGACATGTTAATAACAAGCATGCCGACGGCTAAAAGTATTAAACTGGCGATAAGCGCCGCCAGCAGGGCAAATCCTTTTTCATTGCGCAGAATCATGTCTTTCATCGTGTACATGTTGTAATCCTCAGTTATTAATTGTAATTGAGAACATGGTTTATGGGAATAACGCTCGTCGTGTAAATTATTTGTCTTTGGCCGCCCGTGACGATATCCTTGTTAGATGTCTTGGTGACAAGTGTAATTTCTATCTTTCTGATATTACCGATATTTGTCGTTACCGGCGCCGTAAGCGCATTACCCTGGCCGTCATAGTACCTGAAAACAGGTATTCCCGCCGCGTTATTGACTACCCAAACCGTCTGAGTGGTCGCGTTGGCGGTTGTCGCCCCCAGAAAAGGCAGGGCGGTGCCACAGTTTACCTGCCTTGTAATGTACTGGTTTGTCGGATCATATGCGTATCTGATTACTTCATTCGGATTGTTGGCTGTATTATCAATTATGCCGTTGCCATTTATATCCATTTCCACGGTTATCGAGTTTGCCCCTGCTTCCTGAATCCCCTTGTAAATCTGATTGCCTGCCCCTGCCACACTGACACAATCTGCAGAACTAACCCAGATGTTTTGTTTCAATTGGGGATTATAAGATGCCATCTGTCTTTCCATAGCCATTTTTTCCATAGCACCCCGGGTATCCTGCTGTGCGGTAACCTTGCTTTCGATCTTGGAAGATGAAGTTTGCACCGTGTTAATCGCTGAATAGATTGCCATCAATACCAGACTTCC
>Ga0074045_10000918_pt1 | contig 28905 bp, 21 predicted proteins | sample BogForMeECP23OM2_FD_94442 | JGI IMG/M metagenome (GOLD analysis project Ga0074045, IMG submission 94442) | Bog forest soil microbial communities from Calvert Island, British Columbia, Canada - Bog Forest MetaG ECP23OM2 | ecosystem: Environmental > Terrestrial > Soil > Wetlands ...
CCGCGACAATATCATTTTTATCGGCACACCGATTGACGACAACATCGCCAACCTGGTGATCGCCCAAATGCTATTTTTAGCGCAGGAAGATCCGGAGAAGGACATCCAGCTTTACATCAACTCGCCGGGCGGTTCGATCACGGCCGGGATGGCGATCTACGACACGATGCAGTATGTGAAGAACGACGTGACGACGATCTGCATCGGGCAGGCGGCGTCGATGGCCGCTTTGCTGCTCTCGGCAGGTGAGGCCAAGAAGCGTTTGGCCCTGCCCAATTCGCGCATTTTGATCCATCAACCTTCGATGGGGGGCCTGTCTGGGCAAGCGACGGATATTGATATTCACGCGCGCGAAATCCTCCGCATGCGCGAGATTACAAATCAGTTGCTGGCGAAGCACACCGGCCAGAAACTGGAGAAGGTGGAAAAGGACGTAGAGCGCGACTTCATCATGAATTCGCAGCAGGCTAAGGAATACGGAATCATCGACGATATCATTTACAAGACGAGATAGAGGTGGAATCGGCGGCCGCTAGTGGTCGGCGGCAGGCTCGCCTGGAGCAGCGGGCTTCCGGGCTGCACGAGTACGATAATGGAGTGGCAGAAGGTCAGAAAAGGAGTAAGGCCGAGTGAAAACCAGATCCGGCTCGGATGAGATGTTGCGCTGTTCGTTCTGCCACAAAACGCAGGACGCGGTCGCCAAACTGATCTCATCGCCGAGCGATTATCCCCGGGCATACATCTGTGACGAATGCGTCGCGGTCTGTAATTCGATCCTCGAAGATGACCGCACCGCGACGCCGGCCTCAGCTGTCCCCAACCAGCTACCCAAACCGCAGGAAGTAAAATCGTTCCTCGACGAATACGTCATCGGGCAGGAGCAGACGAAGAAAAAGCTGGCTGTCGCCGTCTACAACCACTACAAGCGCATTTATATGAACCGCCAGCGCCCGAGCGATGGCGTCGAACTGACGAAATCCAACATTCTGCTGATCGGCCCCACCGGGACGGGCAAGACGCTGCTGGCGCAGACGCTGGCGCGCATGCTCGACGTGCCGTTTGCGATCGTGGATGCGACCACGCTCACCGAGGCGGGCTACGTAGGCGAGGATGTCGAGAACATCATTCTGAAGTTGCTGCAGTCCGCGGAGGGCGACGTCAGCCGAACGCAGACCGGCATCATCTATATTGACGAAATCGACAAGATCGGGCGGAAGGACGAGAATCCCTCGATCACCCGCGACGTATCGGGCGAGGGCGTGCAGCAGGCGCTGTTAAAGATTCTGGAAGGTACCATCGCCAACGTCCCGCCGCAAGGGGGACGCAAGCATCCGCATCAGGAATTCACGCCGGTCGATACCACGAATATCCTCTTTATATGTGGCGGCGCCTTCGTTGGGCTGGAGAAGATTATCGCGCGCCGCGTAGGCAAAAAGTCGCTGGGTTTCCGAACCGGCGCCGAAAACGAGTCGGAGGATCAGGCCGCACCTTCGGCCAAGCGCAACTTCGAACTGGTTTCTGAAGCGCAGCCCGAAGACCTGATCAAATTCGGACTGATCCCGGAATTCGTCGGCCGCCTGCCAGTTGTGGGCGTGCTGCAGAACCTGGACGAGAACGCGCTGGTAGAAATTCTGACGCGTCCCAAGAACGCCATTGTCAAGCAATACCAGCGTCTGTTTGAATTCGAGAATGTTCGGCTTAAGTTCAGCGAAGACGCGAACCGCGCTATCGCGCGCCAGGCCATGATTCGCAAAGTGGGCGCCCGCGGCCTGCGCATGATTCTGGAAGAGCTGATGCTGGAACTGATGTACAACCTGCCCAGTCAGAAGAAAGTCAAGGAATTCGAAGTAACGCGCGAGATGGTGGAAAAGCGCAACGTCTCGCTCGCGATGATCGAGAAAGCGGCAAGCTAAAGCTCACCATGCGTCGCAAGAAGCGCGACGCCAGGATGGGGCACCCACTAAACGAGCAGAAACGGGAGACTAAGGTTGTCGAACCCAAAGGAAAAATTCGAGAGCAAGAAACTGCCGATGATGCCCATCCGCGACGTCGTCATCTTTCCGTACATGATGACGCCGTTCGTAGTGGGCCGGGAATCCAGCGTTCACGCCCTCGAAGAAGCTCTTGCCGCCGACAAGAAGATATTTCTAGCCACGCAGCACGATGCCTCGATCGACGAGCCCAAGCCCAACGATATTTTCCAGGTCGGGACCATTGTCAATATCGTGCAGAGCCTCAAGCTGCCCGACGGAAATATTAAAGTCCTGGTCGAAGGTATTGAGCGCGGCAAAGTTCTGCAAGTGACGGAAAGCGAAGGCTTCCTGCAAGCCACCGTGCGCGTGGCGCGCTACGCGACCGAGACCACGCCGCAAATCGAAGCGGGCATGCAGCGCGTGACTTCGCTTTTCGAGCAGTATGTCAAGCTCTGCCAGGCACTGAACTACGAAACCATGATCGCCGCCGTGCGCATGGAAGACCCGGCCAAGCTGACCGACACCATCGCGGCGAACCTACAGCTTTCAATTGAAGAGAAGCAGTCTCTGCTCGAAATCTTCGATCCTGCCGAGCGCCTGAGCCGCATCGGTGATGTTCTCGACGTAGAGATCGAAAAGCTGAACATGGACCGCACCATCCAGTCGCGCGTGAAGCGACAGATGGAAAAAGCGCAAAAAGAGTATTACTTGAACGAAAAGATCAAAGCGATCCAGAAGGAACTCGGCCGTGGCGAAAAGAGCGAGTTCGACGAACTGAAGAAGAAGATCGAAGCTGCCGGCATGCCGAAGGAAGTGCGAGACAAGGCTCTGCAGGAGCTCAAGAAACTGGAAGCAATGCCGCCGATGTCGGCCGAATCGACGGTCTCGCGCAACTACCTGGACTGGCTGCTGGCGGTGCCGTGGAAAAAGCGCTCCAAAGAAATCCGCAACATCTCGCGCGCTGAAAAAGTCCTGAATGAAGATCATTACGGCCTCGAAAAAATCAAGGAGCGCATTCTCGAATTCCTAGCCGTCCGTCAACTCGTAAAAAATCCCAAAGGTTCGATCCTGTGCTTCGTAGGTCCTCCTGGCGTCGGCAAGACTTCGCTGGGAATGTCGATCGCGAAAGCCACAGGGCGCAAATTTGTCCGCATGTCGCTCGGCGGCGTGCGCGATGAAGCCGAAATCCGCGGCCATCGCAGAACCTACATCGGAGCTTTGCCCGGCCAGATCATCCAGATGATGAAGAAGGCCGGCACGAAGAATCCCGTTTTCATGCTCGACGAAGTCGACAAAATGTCGATGGATTTCCGTGGCGATCCTTCCGCTGCCCTGCTCGAAGTGCTCGATCCGGAGCAGAACTTCATGTTTGTCGACCACTATCTCGACGTTGAGTACGATCTGTCACAGGTCTTTTTCATCGCCACCGCCAACGTACTGCACACCATTCCGCCCGCCCTGCAGGACCGCATGGAAGTGCTGCGCCTGCACGGCTACACGGAGCCGGAAAAGGTCGAAATCGCCAAACAGTTCCTGGTCAAGAAGCAAATGGCGCAAGCCGGCCTGAGCGAAAAGAACGTCCAGTTCCCAGACGAAGCGATCCGGCAGATGATCCGCGGGTACACTCGCGAAGCCGGGGTCCGCAACCTGGAACGTGAAATCGGCAACGTCTGCCGCAAGGTCGCGCGCAAGGTAGTCAAGGAAGGCGGCACCTACTCCCTCGCCCTGGATCCCACTAAGCTCGACGAATTTCTCGGCGTCCTCAAATTCCGCGATACTCTCGCTCACGAGAAGAGTGAAGTGGGGCTGGTGACTGGCTTGGCTTGGACCGAGGTTGGAGGCTCCATCCTGAGCACGGAAGCAACGGTTGTCGATGGCAAAGGTAAGCTCACTCTAACCGGCAAACTGGGCGACGTGATGCAGGAATCGGCGCAAGCGGCGATGTCTTACGTGCGCTCGCGCGCCGCGCGTCTCGGCTTGCCCCGCGATTTTTACCGCACGCTCGATATTCATGTGCACGTTCCGGAGGGCGCGATCCCCAAAGACGGCCCCTCCGCGGGCATTACGATTGCGACTGCGCTTTCGAGCGCGCTGAGCCGCATCCCCGTGCGCCGCGACATCGCGATGACTGGAGAGATCACGCTCCGTGGGAAAGTTCTGCCGATCGGCGGCCTGAAAGAAAAGCTGCTGGCCGCTCATCGCGCGGGCCTGTTCGAAGCCATCCTGCCCAAGGACAACGAAAAGGACGTTGCCGAGGTTCCCGAAAACCTGCGCAATGCCATGAAGCTGCATTTCGTCGACAACATGGATCAGGTGCTGGCCATCGCGCTGGAAGGCCCGCTGCCACAAATGACGGAAAACGAAAGCGCCGCCCTCGCTCCCATCACGCCTCCGCCGCAATCTCCGGACATCCCAACCGCGAGACAATAGCGAACGAGAACAAAGAGGGCATCCCAATCCGCCCCATTTCCAGGCCCCCAGAGAAGGCAGCCAAGGATTCTATCGCCCGAATAGCGCTAGAATATTTACGATGGCCCCCGAAGCCAAAAGCCGACTTAGTCTCGGGTTGCAAGGGTCGGCTGCGCTGTTGGTCGCTCTTGCCGTCGTCGCCATTCTTCTCATCACGCTTCCTGCGTATCGTATTTTCTTTTTGATCAGCGTTCTCATCGGCCTTGTCATCGCCGGCGGACTGGCACTGTGGCATAAGTTGCGTCCGATCAAAGACGATGATGTAGAGAACAAGCGCCCGCTCGGACTTTGAAAAACTCTGCTAAGCTGGACTCATTTCGCGCGGGTCGCGGGGTTCCGGAGAGCATTCATGCCAACGAGGAAACTTGCTTTCTGCCTGATGCCGGTGATCGCCGGGGCACTTGCCTTGGCCAGCGCCTCCTGGGCTAATGAGCCCGGCTGCAGCCAGAAGCTGGTTGACGGCACGACCCCTCCGACGACGGCGAATTTTATATATCCGCGACAGACGGTTAGGCCGTTTTATCAGTGGGAAAACAACGATGGCTACTGCGGCGAAGTCTCGATGATGCAGGCCGGACTGAACAATGGGCAGTGGATGTCGCAATTCAACGCCCGGCTGATCTGCGGCACCGGTTTGTCGCAATCGGGGCAGGATGGGGCGTGCATCGCGCGCGGCGGCGCGGTCAATTACAACGCGCAGTTGCTGATTGAGGACCCTGACACCGGCGTCACCGGCCCGAACCGCTACGCCAACGCGGCCCTTTGCCTTTCCAATTCGCGGTTGCGCGGCTCCCGGTTCGAGTACACACGGCAGTCGCCGGGCATGGCCGGCTTCCGGGAGTACATGTCGTGGATCAAGCAAGAGGTGATCCACGGCCATCAGGTCACGGCAGCGGTTCTGATCAATGGCGGCAACGATCCGCAGTACGACCACGAGGTCACAGTGATCAAGATCGGCACTAACCACTCCCTTGCCGACCCGGCTTACTATCCCGATGACGTGCTCTATATCGAGGATCACGGGGTTTACACCCTTTCCGGCGACAAATTCACTTCGAACCCGGCCATACCTCCGGGCGCAGGTTCAGATTCGGCTGGGTGCACTCCGTATGTCTATGGCTACAGCTTCGCTTCGCTGGCCAACAGTCGCGCAGGCGCAAACCGCGCCGATGCGCCGGGCTATTCGATTGTGATTCCGGGCGAGCGCACCATCCACACCTATGCCGGCGGGTCTGGGTACGACCCCGTGCGAATTCTTGGACCGCACAATTACGGATTTTCGGTGGCCGGCCCCGAAGACCGGAGTTCGGAAACCCTGCCCGCCGCGCTCACCATCGTGGGACCGACTTATACAAACGGAATGGAAAATCCGCTCGATCCGCTCGCGGGGTACGACTATGAGAACCCCAAGATCGGGAAGAGCAACTGGGGGTTGGGCTGCACGAACCGGCCGCCATCGGCGTGGATGTCCAACCTGGAGCTTCAAGTGACGGTGAGCGGCCTGGTTCCGGGCGCGGGTTATAACCTCTACGAGTACGACTTCTCGTCGGTGGCGGGCGTGGGTGCAGGGGCGGCGCTGGCGGTTCCGGTGGACAACTTCAACGCGCAGGCAGACGTCGCTACCCGTGTGACGACGTTTACGGCCTCTTCGTCGACTTACTCCACTTCCGTTACCTCTACTTCCGACAAGATTGTCGTCTTCCGCTGTGTGCCGGTGGGCGCGCCCTAGCGATTCGCACTTACTCCGGGCGGCGCTTGCCAGAACCTAGGCCGAGGCACGACACTGTCTGCATGCGAGTTCTGGCCCGCTTCGTGCTCTCGGCAAGCGATGTGGCGCACTTCCCTGCCCCTGGGCTGCCTGAAATCGCCTTTCTGGGCCGCTCGAACGTTGGCAAATCAAGCGTCATCAATTGCCTGGTCGGCGCCAAGCTGGCCCGCACCAGTTCCACTCCCGGGCGGACACGAAGCATCAACTTTTTTGAGATCCGGCGCGCCGGGCAGCCGAAGCCCGAGCTTTTATTCACCGACCTTCCCGGGTACGGGTACGCGAAAATCTCCCGCGAGATTTCGCAGGACTGGGCGCGGTTTGTTGATCCTTATCTGGAGGGGCGTTCCTGCCTGGCTCTCTGCCTTGCGCTGGTCGACGCCAACATCCCGGCGCAAGAAAGCGACCGCCAGTTGCTCGAATTCCTCCACTCCCGGCAAAGACCATATATCGTCGTGGCCACCAAATCTGACCGGATGTCTGGGAACAGCCTGTCCCAGGCGATGCGCACGCTCAGCCACGAATACACGGGCGCACCCATCATTGCCTTTTCTGCCAAGACCGGCACCGGCAAAGAAGAGATCTGGAAGCAGATTCGGGCCTCGGCCGAGCGGTGGATCGCCGGTTAAAGTTTTTGTCGCAATTTTCCGATCAATCTATTGGCAGCATTCTGCCGGAGAAGCGCATGGACCCGAACATCATCTGCGAGCAGTCTGGCTTCTCGGAAGGCGGTCCGCCTCGGCCCGGCGAAGATGGAGCCTCTTATCTGCGGCGTTTGAAGGGGCAAACCGGCGATGATTTGCCGACTCCTCCAGCCAATGCCGGCTCGGCCAGCGCACCCACTCCAGGCGGCGCTGTCTTTGTCAAAGAACGGCGCCGCAGCCAGCGTTTCCAGTGCTCCGGCAGCGTGGAATTGCAGCCGCAGGACGGCAGCGCACACATGTGGGGCGCACTTACCGATATCAGCTTGCACGGTTGCTACGTGGAGATGCCCACCACTTTTCCGCAAGAAACTCTGGTATCACTTAATGTCGAGGTACTTGGCGTTCGCTTTTCGACCCAGGCGAAGGTTCGCGCTACTTATCCATCTCTTGGAATGGGGATGTGCTTTACTGAAACTAAGCCAGAACAGCAAACGCAGTTGAAGCAACTGCTGAAGGCAGTCGCCGGGCAAAGAGCGGCCATTAGTGCCGCTCCGGGGACTTCGCCAGAGACCGTGGTTACGGCCGATCCAAAGTTTGTTGTCGAAAAGCTGACCGAGTACTTCAAGAAAAACAACTTCCTGTCGCGCGACGAGTTCAACGCGATCGCCAAACGGGTTTGCCGCCCCTGAAATTCCCGCTTATCCGGGGTCGACGGCCCGTTTGGCGGCTCCGGCCGACGTTACTGCGGTACTGATATTCCTCCGGTCCGTGCGTTTACTCCGTTATCATAAGAATCTATGGCCAAATATCTGGTGACCGGCGCGGCTGGTTTCATCGGATCCTCGTTGGTGCGCGCCCTTCTGGCGCGCGGTGATCAGATCCGGGGCGTCGATAATTTTTCCACCGGCAAACGAGAGAACCTGACCGAAGTCCGCGACCAAATGGACTTCCGCGAAGCCGATCTTCTCGACCTGGAGGCCATGCACAGTGCCTGCCAGGGAGTCGATTTCGTCCTCCATCAAGCCGCTATACCCTCGGTCCCCAAATCGATTCTCGATCCCGTGGGAAGCAACCGCGCCAACATCGACGGCACCGTCAATCTGCTGGTTGCCGCGCGCGACGCGAAGGTGAAACGTGTGGTCTATGCCGCCTCGTCTTCGGCCTATGGAGACACGCCCACTCTTCCGAAACACGAAGCGATGCCGCCGAATCCGATTTCCCCGTATGCCGTGGCCAAGCTCGCCAGCGAGTTGTACATGACGTCTTTTTACCGCTGCTACGGTCTTGAAACCGTGAGCCTGCGCTATTTCAATATCTTCGGACCGCGGCAGGATCCTTCTTCTCCCTATTCGGGTGTGCTCGCCAAGTTCAGCATGCAAATGCTCCGCGGCGAGCAGCCCACCATTTTCGGGGACGGCGAAACCAGCCGCGATTTCACGTTCATCGATAACGCGGTATCGGCCAATCTGCTGGCCTGTGCAGCACCCGCAGCCGAATGCGTGGGACGCGTCTTCAACTGCGCCACCGGCCGTCGCATCACGCTGAACCAGACCTTTGAAGCCCTGAAAAAACTGACCGGGTATCTGGGAGCGGTGAAATATGTCCACGAGCGCAGCGGCGACATTAAACATTCGCTCGCCGATATCACGCTGGCCCAAAAACACCTGGGCTACAAAGTGCTGGTTAATTTTGAGGAAGGTTTGCGCCGAACGGTGGACTGGTATAAGACGCAGTCGCAACCAGTCGGAGCCTAAACACCGGACAGCCGAGGGCGGCTGTCTTTACGCGGGCAATCTCTGTCCCTCTCAGTTGGTGGGCTTCAGGGGAATTCGGCGATCTGAATTCGGCGGTCCTAAGGCAGTCAACTCTAAGACGCCGGACGTTGCACATGACGATTGGCCATGGAATCCTCTGCCTTGGCCTTTTCCCAGGCGATCAGCTCGTTCAAGTCATAACGGAACGGCCCATACGAGCTGAAACCTTTTTCGTCGAACAGCCTCTTGACCCCACAACTGAGGCAAACCTGGTAGGAATACCCTTGCGCGCGAAGCGGCCAGCTCATGCGCCGATGCCAGCATCCGCGCAGCACCAAAAGGCCGGTCCCAGCCAGACTGGTTGCCATGACCCCGAGCGGCCATAGCCAGCCCGCTTTCCGGCTTTTTCCCGATTTCTTGGGTTTCGCTTCGTCTCTTACTTCGTCAGCCATGACATCTCCCGGCCTACTTTCTCAGACTAGGACGAATCGCGGAACATAGCAAATCTAAAGGGTCGTACCCGGAAATTCTGGCCCCCACTCCCCCACCATCGTCCCATCCCAATCCCCCGGTTGGACAAGTACCATCGGACATTGCGACAAGAGCCGAAAGACTATTAGGCTGAAAGCGGAGCACAGGAATGCGCTCCGCGGGAGAGGTCTGCACGTCCATGTTTGAGACGTCGACGGTTGCCTGCCACGTTCACCCCCGAGAACCTTGGCCTCCGACCAGGACGAGTCGAATCAAGACCGGCAATGCGGCTTCCCCGGGGCCCCGAATACGATAGAGACAAGTTCGGTACTGATCGTCGCTCATGAGCGCCACTCCAACCCGGTCTGACAGGCAAGAGCCGGCCCAATCTGCGCTTCCGCTCGAACAGGGCGTCCGCGTTCTTGCTTCCATTGGCAAGCAGGAGGGCTTGCGCGCGCTTCTGGCGTTCTCCGACCTACGCGAAAATACTCGCCAACGGCGGCCGGCCCCGGGCGCGGTCTCCGACCGGAATCTACTGCAAAATGAACGCTTGATCCTGCACGAGGTTCTGCAACTCCTGTGCATGCGCGCCCAAGCGCTCACGCAAGCTGACAGCATCGTGATCGCTTTGGCTGAGGGCGCGGAATTCGTTTGCCGCGCCTCCGCCGGAAGTCGTCCCGTCCCGCAAGGCATTCGCCTGAATCGCGAGTCCAAGTTTCTGCGCGAGGCTCTAGAATCCGGCAAGATTCTGCGTTGCGACGACTCGGAAACTGACGCGAGAGTCCAACTCGACCTTGCGCGCGCGCTCGAAGCGCGCTCGACCATCGTTGTTCCCTTGCGCGGGCGAACCGACCATCTGGGCGTGCTGCAAGCCTTTTCGGCGACTCCCTGGGCTTTCAGCGATTACGACATCCACTGCCTCGATCTTTTCGCCGAACTGGTCCTCGCCGCGCTTAAGCCGGCCGACCAGGATCGCCGGTTGCACTGGCTCGGGAACGTGGCGGGTGAACTTCTGCAGAAGAACCCAGCCGCGATCGAGCCTTCACCAGCCGCGACACCTATTGCCGAGAAGATCGTTGCTGAACCAGCCGCAGTCAAGCACTCCGCAGGCGCACCGGCTTCGGTGGAATCAGTCGCGGTTGAACCGGTTACGGTCGAGCCATCTGAGGTCAATCCCCATGCTTTGGCGGAGGCGATCCATCAGCTCCTAACAACTCCGGTCGTGGTCGACCCCGCTCAGCTAGCGACTGTTGCGCTGACTCAGATCGAAGCTGCCAAGTCTGAGATCTCTGAATTCAAAGCGGCCGCGATCGATGCGTCGAGCGCAGAACCAACAGCGATGGTTGTAGAGAACAAGGAACTCGCGGCCTCCGTGGTCGTAAAGCCCGCAGCGATTTCCGAGCAGACGGTCGCGTCCTCCAGCCAATACAATCCATTTGCTGATGAACACGCGAAGTTAGCAATCTCCGCTCCGGGCCATGCCCTTGCTCATCGAACGCTTCCCGACCTCGGCAAGTTGACCGAACCTATTGTCATTCCGGTCGAATTTGTCGACTCGCCCGATGCCGAATCAGAGAAGACAGGACTGGAGTCGTTCCTTACCCCCGAAGCGGAACACTTATGTCATGAACTGCCACTGGGCGGTGCGGAAGAACTCGACCCTACGCCCTCGATACCACACCGTGTGTTCTTGCCCCTGACCTCGCGGCCCGGGCTCAGTGTCGTCCTGGCGCTGGTGGTTGTGGCTGCGTTATTCTCTGCGGGCGTGTGGTGGGGCATGCAGGCGCACACCAGCTACGCGCCGACCAGAATCGCGGCTGCGCCCAAATCCGTCACCACACCGACGGCGCCGGATGACCTCACACTGTCGGTAGGCAACGATGCGGTCGCGCCCGCCTCCGGCGATGAACCTCCTGTGCCTGTTCCGGAAGGCAAACTCGCCGAGCTTCCGAAAATCACCAGCGTGCGCCACTGGTCATCGTCGATGGGCAGCACGGTCGTCATCGACATGGAAGACCAGGTGAATTATGAAGTGCACCGTCTGATGTCGCCGGAGCGGATTTATTTCGATCTTCACGACACGGCGCTGCCCGCCGATCTCGACGGAAAGACCATGGACGTGGGCGATGCCTCGCTGTCGAGCGTACGGATTGCACAGCCGGTCGCGGGCATGACGCGCATCGTGCTCGATACCCGGAACGGATCGAACTTCTCGGTCAGCATGGAGACGAATCCCTACCGTCTGGTGGTTGAGTTGCGGGATAGCGCAAAAGCGCTCGCGGCAAACCGGCTCGGCACAACCGCGCCCGCCGCAAAACACATAATCACAGCGCCATTGACGGCTACGGCCAGTCCGCTAACGCAGCCGCTGCCTGCCCGCACGGGCAAATTCCGCATCGTGCTCGATGCCGGACACGGCGGCTGGGATCTCGGCACGATAGGCCGGCAGGGCTTGCTCGAAAAAGATCTCGTACTCGACGTCACCAGGCGTATCGGCAAACTGCTGCAGTCGCGCAACGGCGCGGAAGTCATGTTCACGCGCGCCGGCGACGACTATGTGGCCCTCGATCAGCGCGCGGATTTTGCCAATCGGGCGCAAGCCGATCTGTTCGTCTCCGTCCACGCCAACTACAGCAACTCGATTACGGCGCGAGGCGTCGAGACTTACTACACCAATCTGTTTTCTACTCCTGGATTGAAAGAAATCGAGAAGCACACCGACGGAACCTTTGCGCAACCGGCTCCGGTTACGCTCAGCGCCGATGGCTTGCACGACAAAATTGAAGAATCGCGGAGGCTGGCCGCAAGCGTGCAGCGTTCGCTCTATGCCACGCTCGCCGCCAAAAACCCCGACATTCGGGATCGCGGCATCAAAGACGCATCTTTCGTCGTGCTGACCGGGACAACCATGCCCGCGATCCTCACCGAGATTTCATTTGTAAGCAGTCCCGCAGATGAGCACAACCTGCAATCGGACGCCTACCGCCAGCAGATCGCTGACGCGATCTACAAAGGCATCGCGCACTACGAAGAGTCGTTCCCGAAAGCAAAGGTTGCGCAGCTGCGGCCAGCGGCTACCGGACGGTAAGATTCGGGACGGTTAGCTCCCGCTATTAGTTCCCCACTCCGCCGTACTTTGCCAGCCACTTCAACTCTTCGCGCACTTTGATTTTTCCGTGCCAGGGATTCTTGTCGAGCGAATGGCCCTCGCCCGGGAAAATCAGCAGGTTGCTTGGCACATTCAACTCGTGGAGCGCGCGGTCCAGCAGATAATCCTCCAGCACGGCGACGCGAACATCATCCGCGCCCGCAACCATATGCGTCGGCGTTCGCACCTTGTTGATCTGGTAGATCGCAGCCTCGCTGCGGTAGCGCTCGGGAGCCGCCCATGGCAGCCCACCCAAAAAGTAGGCGTCGTCCATCACGGTATCGTCGTTGCCCCAATTCGCGACATGTTCCACGGCACCGGCGCCAGTCACAGCCGCTTTGAAGCGCGTGGTCTGCGTGATCAGCCAGTTCGTCATGTACCCGCCATAACTGTAGCCACCGATCGCGAGCTTGTCAGAATCCGCAATTCCGTCCTTGACCAGTGCATCCACGCCCGTCAAAATGTCGCGCCCCGGACGCGAAACGATCTCGGGGACAATCTGGAGCGCGAATTTGTCGCCGTAGCCGGTCGATCCGCGATAGTTCGGCTCAAACACAAGCCAGCCCGCGGTCGCCGCCAAGCGGTCCCACTGATACCAATCGGCTTCGAAGTGATTGCCGTCGGCATCCTGCGGGCCGCCATGAATGAACACAAACATCGGAAGGTTCTTCGCCTCGAACTTTCCCGGCGGATACATCAGCATGCCTTCAACCGGAGTCCCGTCATCTGAAGTCCAGCGATAGGGCTTCGCCTTCGGCAGTTCCCGCTCCGTGAACAGCTTGTTGAAGGAAGTGATGGGTCGCGCGGCCGCGAGTTTGTCCGGTCCGTCAGCGATATAGATCTCGGTGGGCCGCTCTGTCGACGAGTAGGCAAAGGCAACTCGGGCCGAGGCTGGCGCTGCGGCAGGTATCTCGTACGCCCCAGGCCATCCATCGCGCTTCACCACAGGAGCGGTGGGGCTGGCCTGCGAATAAAACTGCACCTCCGTTCCGAGGCGGCAAGCACACAGCACGGATCCATCCGGAATTGCCGTGTACCGCGCCACCTCGCCCGGAAAACTTGCAAACCAGCGCTCGACTGCTTTGCTATCCGCATCTACCCAGTAGAGACGTGGCTGCGCATCTTCGTATTTTTTCTCGAGCGACCCTCCGTTGATCTGAAAAAACAAGTGGTGGCTATCTGACGCCCACTCCAGATTTACTTCGACTGCCTCATTGGTGGTCAGGCGCGTGGGCGCTACTTCCGCTGCGTTGGGGGCCAACGTTACGAGGTAGATCTCCATCTGTTCAACCTTCTCCTGCCGCTCGGAAACCGACGAGGTTACAAAAGCCAGTCGCTTTCCGTCGCGCGCAATCGTCATCTGTTCCAACCGCAGATCTGAATGCGCAATCGCGACCGCCCCGGGCGTTACATTTGAATCTTTCTCCGAATCCGGCGCCGCTTTGGACCCAGCCGCGGCGTGGCGTGCCAAAACCTCATCGAGGCCAATTCGAAAAATCACGTCCCCGCGCTCATCCCCGCGATACCGGATCACGTCCTTCCATTCCTTCTTGTGATCGTCGGTCTGCTCCTTCGGCCACGGCTGCCGCGTGGCAAAATATAGCGCCTTCGAGTCGGCTCCCCAGGCAAACGCGTGCACCTCTTCGCTGCTGGAGGTCACGGCAAACGCCTCGCCGCCATTGGGAGAAATCAGGTAGAGCTGCGCAACCTCTTTATCGGTTTCGCTGTCCCCGCCCGCGTCGTCATCCTTGCCTTTCTCAACCTTCCTCTCCGAAAGGAAGGCGATCCACTGGCCATCCGGCGACCACTGTGGTTCCTTGTCGCGTCCCGATTGCGCCAGTTGCACCAGCGTTCCGGCCCCGCCGGTGATTCGATAAAGCCAAAGTTCCTTGCGAAAAATCTGCTTTTCCCAGTCCGCCCGCTCGGCGGCAATAATGACCGAATTGCCGTCCGGGGAGACCTTCGCCGAATCGAAGGAAACGGAGTTAAAGAATTCATCCAGTGTAAGTTTTGGTTTTGTGGCCTGCCCAACCACAGCCGGCGTGAACGCGGCCAGTAGTGACATCAGCAACAACAATTTGCGCATAAGAGATTTCCGCTCCATAGAAATTTCACAGAGCAGAATACACAACCGGGACCGAGAGCAACAGCGACGTTCCCGAAAAGAAAGTGGTCGGCGCTATGAGATCTTCATTTGCTACCTATTCACTAGTATCAAAAGTCCTGGAACCAGAAGCGCAACCGCTACGTATAGGGATACAATGGTCGTCTTCGGAATAAACGATAATTCCCACAAGAATCTCAGGAGAACAACTATGGTTAAGAAGCTGTGTTTAGCGATGCTTGTCTTGGTTGCAATGGTTCCGGGCCTTTTGGCCCAGACTGCCGACGAGATCATCGCAAAGAACATTCAGGCTCGCGGTGGGGCAGAAAAGCTCAAAAGCGTTAAATCCATCAAGACAACGGCTACCCTGGCCATGGGCCCGGGAATGGAAGCACCCGGCACATTGATCCAGAAGCGGCCCATGATGGCCCACCTGGAGTTCACCATCCAAGGCTTGACTGCAGTCCAGGGCTATGACGGAAAAAGCGCCTGGCAGATCATGCCCTTCATGGGGAAGAAAGATCCGGAACTGATGTCGGCCGACGAAGCCAAGGAAATGGAAGAAACTGCCGATCTCGATGGTCCCCTCATGGACTACAAAGACAAGGGAAATCAAGTTGAGCTTGTCGGCAAGGAAAAGATGGAAGGCACCGACGCATACAAGCTGAAGGTCACGCTGAAGAACGGGGATATACAGACTGTGTATATTGATTCCGACTCTTTCCTGTCGATCAAAGAAGTTACGAAGCGGACGGTGCGGGGAACGGATCAGGAAGTCGAGTCGTCCATTGGAGATTACAAGGAAGTCGACGGAATTGTTTTTCCGTTTGCGGTAGAGAGCGGCGTCAAGGGAGGTACGGAAAAGCAGAAGATCACGATTTCAAAGATTGAACTGAACGTGCCGGTGGATGATTCAATCTTCAAGATGCCGCCTCCTGCGCCGAAACCCGAGGCCCCCAAGACAGAGCCGGCGAAGCCGGATGCACCGAAGAATCCGCCCAACCAATAGCTGCGGCTACTGGCCATCGCAATTGTGAGGCATTGAAGCAATCGCAGTGGCGCGGTGAGTCTCGCCCTATTTCGCTGCGCCACTGCTTACCAAATACGAGTCGTGCAATTCCGTGCGAGGTCATCATGGTTATTCGTTTGCGTTCGCTGTGGATGGTTCCGTTTGTCGCCGCGCTAGCACTGCTGGCTGCCGCGCAGGATGTAACACTTGATTCCGACACGCTGAGCGGGTTGCCGATCCGCGCGATCGGCCCGGCCGCCATGGGCGGACGTGTTGCGGACATCACCGCCGTTCGCGAGGGCGGGAGGTTGACGATCTATATTGGCTCGGCCAGTGGCGGCGTCTGGAAATCACGGGACGGCGGCACAACCTTCAAGCCGATCTTTGACAAGCAGCCTTCGCTTTCGATTGGCTCGATTGCCGTTGACCCCTCCAACCCACAGACGGTCTGGGTAGGCACGGGCGAGTCCTGGGCTCGAAATAGTGTTTCGGTGGGCACCGGTGTCTACCGCTCACGTGACGGCGGCGACAATTGGGAGTCGGTTGGCCTTCCGGATTCTGAGCATGTCAGCCGCATCGTCATCCATCCGAAAGACGGCAACACCGTCTATGCTTGCGCTCTGGGTCATCTCTGGAGTTCCAACACCGAGCGCGGCGTCTTCAAAACAAACGACGGCGGCAAAACGTGGAACAAGATCCTGTTCCGCAATGAGAGCACGGGTTGCGCTGAAATGGCGATGGACCCGCAAGACTCGAACGTGCTCTACGCGGCCATGTGGGACGTTCGGCGGGAACCATGGAATTTCCGCTCCGGCGGTCCCGGCGGCGGACTCTTCAAATCGACCGATGGCGGCGCCACCTGGCATGAACTGCGCAAGGGTCTTCCCGAAGGTGACCTCGGCCGCATTGGCGTCGCGGTAGCCCCCAGCAATCACTTGCGCGTCTACGCCGTCGTGGAAGCACGGAATCACACGGCGTTGTTTCGGTCGGACGATGCCGGTGACAGCTGGTTGGAAGTCAACAATTCCTTCAATATCAGCGGCCGGCCCTTCTACTTTGCACGTTTGTCCATCGATCCCAAGAATGCCGACCGCGTCTACAAAACGGGATTCTTCCTCACGGTCAGCGAAGACGCAGGTAAGAGCTTTAGCGCTGCCATCTCCATGAGCGAAGGACCGGGAGACGCTCTGCACAGCGATCTTCACGCTCTCTGGATTGATCCGGAGAATCCGGACCAGATGCTGGTCGGGACTGACGGCGGCGTCTACGAGTCGCAAGATCAGGCCAACCACTGGCGCTTCCTTGCGAATCTCCCCATCTCGCAGTTCTACCACGTGAGCTACGACATGGCCGATCCTTACAACGTCTATGGTGGCCTGCAGGACAACGGCACGTGGATGGGACCATCGCGCGGTGTCGACGGAATTCCCAACCGCTCGTGGCGCGTGATCGGCATGGGTGATGGCTTTTGGGCGTTCTCCGACCCTTCCGATGCCGACTATGCGTATGTGGAATATCAGGGCGGGAGAATTTCCCGTTTCCGCAAGAGCACCGGGGAGGCGAGGGACATCAAGCCGCTGCCGCGGGCTGGAGAGGCGGACTTTCGCTTTAACTGGAATACGCCGATCCACATGAGTGCCAACCACCCAGGAACAATCTATCTCGGCGGGCAATTCCTGTTTCGTTCACGCGACCACGGCGAATCCTGGGGCCGCATCTCGCCGGATCTCACCACCAACGATCCGGCTCGCCAGCATCAGGAACTGTCGGGCGGGTTGACCATCGACAATTCCGACGCCGAGAAGTACGAGACCATCTATACGATTGACGAGTCTCCCAAGAATGGCGATGTAATCTGGGCCGGAACGGACGATGGCAACGTTCAAATTACGCGCGACGACGGGAGACATTGGACAAACGTGGTCAAAAACATCCCCGGGTTGCCACCGAACACATGGGTTTCCACGATTGAGGCCAGTCATTTCGATCCGGCGGTTGCTTATGCAACTTTTGATGGCCACGCCGCCGGCGACATGAAACCCTATGTCTATCGGACTAAGGACTACGGGAAGACTTGGACATCGCTTTCCACGCCGGATCTTTCCGGCTATGCGCACGTCGTGCGCGAGGATCTGGTCAATGCGAACCTGCTGTATGTGGGCACGGAATTCGGACTGTTCATTTCCACCGACAACGGCGCACACTGGGCCCAGTTAAAGGGAGGCCTGCCGAACGTGGCGGTTCGCGACATCGCCATCCAGCCGCGCGAGTCAGACTTAATCCTAGCGACTCACGGGCGCGGCATCTACATTCTGGATGACCTGACGCCGATCCGCGCTCTTACACCCGAACTGCTCGCCAAGGATCTGGTCATGCTCCCCTCTCGTCCGTCGGTTTTGAATTTGCCGGCAAGTGAGCAGAGATTCGATGGGGATGCTGAATTCAAGGGGCGCACCTTGCCCGAAGCGGCTTCCATTGTTTACTACCAAAAGAAGCGGCACATCTTCGGCGACCTGAAGCTTGAGATTTATGACGATCACGGCAGTCTTCTTACGTCAATTCAGGGCGACAAGCGCCGGGGCATGAACCGCCTGGCGTGGCCGGAGCGGGCAAAACCTCCGAAGGTTCCGCCGGCGGCCGGCCTGGTGGAGAACGAATTCTTGTTTTTCGGGCCACAGGCGCAGGAAGGCACATACCCAGTCAAGCTGACCAAGGGCAAGGAGACTTATACGTCAGAGGTCAAGCTGGTGCCCGACCCGCGGAGCAAAAGCACAGCCGCCGACCGCGCCCTGCAGCACAAGACCGTCACCGAGCTTTACGACATGCTAGCGCAGTTGACGTACGTGGTGGATGCGACGAACGAGCTACGCGACCAGGCTCGCCAGCGCGCCGGAGCCGCTACCGACAATAAGTTGAAGGATCAGCTCAACACCTTCATCCAGAAACTAGAGGATTTTCGCTCAACGCTGGTCTCGGTCAAGGAAGGCGGCATGATTACCGGAGAGTTGAAGCTCCGCGAACACATGGGCGAACTCTACGGGGCAATCAACGGCTTCTCCGGCCGACCCACGCAATCGCAAGTCGAGAGCACGGGCGTAATCAGGAAGCAGTTAGAGGATGCGGGAACGAACTTCCAATCGATTACAACGTCGGAACTACCACTCCTAAATACTGCGCTTCAGGGCAAGAGTCTTGAGCCGCTTAAAGCGATGTCGCGTGCGGATTGGGACAAGAGGCAACAATAGCTGACGTGGTCACGGGAGACCGCGGAGGCCTGCGCTCAAGCCCAAGCAATTCCCGTATTCTCGCCTTTGCCTTATGCAGCTGCGACTTCGAGGTTCCGATCGAGCAGCGCAACAGGCGCGCAATGTCGTGATGCTCGTAGCCGTTGACTTCGTGCAGAACAAAGACTGTGCGATAGCCCGAGGGCAGTTCTTTCATCGCACGAGTCACCGTTATGCGATCAACCGCCCCTGCCAGTTTATCGTCGTTCTTGCCATACTCCCGCACCCGCGGACCGGAAGCGTGAATGACTGGCTCATCGAGTGAAAGGTGGCACAGTTTTTTCTTGCGAAAGTGCATCAGGACGGTGTTGACCGCCACTCGATAAAGCCAGGTTGAGAAAGCGGAATCCCGACGAAAGGTCCCCAGCTTACGAAATACGTGCAGGAAGACGTCTTGCGTCAGATCCTCGGCCTCTGCGGAGTTGCACGTCATTCGGAGACAGATCGAATAGACCTTTGCCTTATGGGCATTGAACAAAGCAGCAAAAGCGTTTTCATCCCCCTGTTGCGCTGTGAGCACAAGGTCCGCATCGGATGTGCGGCCGGCGTCAGTAACTGCGTTTTTCATTGGGAGTGGTCCCTTTCTGCGCTTCGGCGTTCGATTCCCGACATCCACTATTTGCAAGATATGACGGAAGGCTCTGAATCTCCATCCAGTCAACTTGGTAGGCGGAGCGATTCGTTACCTGAGCAAAAACCAAGCCCGGTCGCTGCACATGCGGACGAAGTAACAGACGCGGAAAAAATAGATACGTGGCCTCACGCCGCATCTCCTTGAGATTGCTTGGCTGTCGGCGAAGGCGCCCCACACTCATGCAGACGTTGCAACTCGCATTCCATTCTGATCGCGCGTGAAAGCGCCAATGATTGCAACGATTTTGCCGGTACACGGGACTCAATGGAGGGAGCAAAACTTGCTCGGAAGACTGGTCAGAAACTCCTTGCTACCAGGTGTTCTGTGCGACAGTCGGGACAGAACAGAGGATTAACCTCGAACAATAAACTTCAAGAGCACGTTCAAGAAAACCCGCCTTCCAGTTTGATATTGGGCCACTTAACCTCTGCTGCACAGGATTTGCAGCAACAGCAACCAGCGCCGGACGTTCGATGTGATGAGAAAGTTTTCTCTTACGTGCTCGCTCCCGTTTATTCCCAACTGCGCGGCAAACTCAGGATGCGTCAGCAAGTACCGGATCTGGTATGCGCACCCCTCGACCGAATGCACCAACATGCCCGTCAGTTTATTAATGACCTGATTTGGAATTCCTCCCACCGCGCCCGCTATCGTTGGTCTGCGTTTCCATAACGCTTCGGTGACGGTAAGCCCGAACCCTTCCTTGATGGATTTCTGCACCACCAACGTGGAAGCGCGTTGCAGTGCGTTGATCTCCAACGCGCACCACGGCGGGAGATCGAGAATGATGATGTCGGGATCGTTGTTTGCTGCCTCCTGCACTTCCTTTAAGACAATCGCTCCCTCGGGGTCATCGCTCGCCCCGCCGCCCGCCAGCACAAGTTGGCAGTCTACGTATTTCTTCGCGAGCTTAAACGCTTGCACCACTCCTACGGGATCCTTCAACCGGTCGAAGCGCGACACTTGCGTCAAGATCGGCCGCGAACGATCGACACCAAACTCGTCACACACCTTCTGGACGAAGCTGTCCTCCAGCTCTTTGTTTTTCTCCGAGAGCGGGTCGATGCAGGGATAGAACAGGTATTGCGGATTGGACAACTGGCGTGCAAACGACTGAGACGAAAAAATGGATGCGTCAAACTGCTCGATGAACGGCCGCAGGAACCCCCACACTTGTGGATTAGGATTCGACAAATCGATGTGGCAACGCCAGACCCACTTTGCGGACCCGTCCTGCCTGGCACGGATCAGCGCTGCCGGTTGCGGGTCGTGAATCACTACCATATCTTCCGTGAACTGCATGCGCTGGCGATTTTGCCCGTTGTAGGTCAGAAAGATTTCCTGGGCATGGCGCGTAAGCTCATAATTGCTGCCATGCAGGGCGTTGTGGAACGCCTTGGTCACTTCGAAGAAATCGTTTCCACCGGTGATCACATCCCAATGGGTCGGAACTTCCACTTCGCCAAGCAGCGGAACAAGCCGGTTGAGCATTTCGGCAACCCCACCGCCCACGGCCGTGGAGTTGACCATCCGCATTGTCTTCCCCTTCACCCCACGCGCCAGGAAGCGCAGCTCCTCGAGCATGGCCTCGCCCACTATGCTTTGGTAGTCCTGCAAATGAGGAGGTGCCACTGGCTCTGGAGGGGTCTCCCAGGAGCGTGGCGCTCCGCGTCGTTCTGGACGCGTGGGCACACCCTGTGGAGTCGAGGTCTCCGCCGCTCTTGGCGTGCCCGCTTCAACTTGAGGCGATACTGGTTCCATAATTGTTGCGTCCCCGTAGGCGACCGAATCCCGCTATGTGAGCGCTCTTTCGACCACGCGCACGATCTGCCGCCGCACATCCTCCAGGGTCGCGGTGTAAATGTCGACCCTGTTCAACGCCCGCGCCGTTTCTGTCAGGCCCATATCCTCGTGCAGCCATTGTGAAAAGTCGTTCGACATAAGCTTAAGGCGCAGACGAGCTTCGATGAAATGATGATGGATCGAATGCAAGCTTACCCGGCGGAGCCCCTCTGCAAATTCGTAGATCGTTTGCGCCTTGAACGTTGTCGGTATGACCACGATGTCGGAAGCGCAGAAATAGAACCGCTCCTCTCCGATCTTGCCTCCTGCGCGAGGATCGTCACGCAAAGCGTTCTCCATGACTTCGACCAACCGCTGCCGCAACTCGGCCACCGAGGTGAACTCGCGCACGTCCACACTGGCAAGAGCCTCTGCCAGTTTTGGTTCATTGCAGGATGCGAGCGCCCAATGCGCGAAGTCGTTTGAAAAGCCTTCGCGCAGAAAATGGTGCTCTTGCAAAGTCCGGAAAGTATGCTGGAAGACCGAGTCCTCCGGACATTGGCGCAGCGCGTCCAGCAATTCGGAGAGCGTGTTCGCCGCGTATTCCGTGATCCGCAGAAGGTGAGCGGACGTGTTGAAGTAGAACGGCTTCGGCGGCGTTCTTTTAGCAACCGCTGTTGTGACCTCGGGCGTTCCCATTACACTTTCACCGCCATTGCTGACGCGTCACCCGCGGCATCTTCTTTCCGGCAGACCGCCAGCCATTTTGTCAGGAAATCAATAACCCCGTCGCGAGGCTTTAGCCACAAGCGAGCTGCGGTTTTTCGCCATTGCTCACGCACTAAGATGCCCAGACCGCGGTTCCCGATCGCCCGAAATGCAGGTTCGTCAGAAGCATCGTCGCCGAGGTAAGCCGCCGCCGCTCTTGGTCCCTCTTCCGCGAGCAATATCCGCACGACGTCGCCTTTGTCGGGTCCGGGAACGCGAATTTCCAGTCCGCCATCGAATTCGAACAATTGCAATCCGCTGCGCTCTGCAATCGGTTCCCACCCCAAGCGCACGCGCGCACATGTCTCTTCCCTTGTCTTGTCCCGCAGTCCGCGCCAATGGGCAGCGATGCTTCCCGTCTTGACCTCTGCAATCTTCCGTAATTGCTGGTAGCCCAGCCATCGGTCAGCGTCCGATAACCCATCTGCAAAGCACTGATCGATCCTGGCGGTTTCCACAACGCCGTTGGGTCTACGACGCTGCATCCCGTAGGTGCCCCACAATTCGGGGATCGGTTGGATTCTCATCCGAGAACTCAAGTCGCTGACGTCGCGGCCGGAGACAATCACCACGCGGGTCCGTCCCTGCCTTATAATCTCTTGTAGTGCTGCCGCTATGCCGGGATACGGATATGCCTGATCTCGCTGCGGCGTAAACGGTGCGAGTGTCCCGTCGTAATCAAGCATCAGCAACCTTTGCGGAGCAGACTCCACCTTCCCCAGGAAATGATCAATCTCAAGTCGCGTTTTAAGTTCCAAATTCGCGTCTCCCTACCCAATGCCGTGGATCACGCACGCAGGTTTTGGTACGTATCGGCCGCCTCATCCAATCTGAGTTCGCAGAGTTCGGTGATCAAGTTCCCTGCCCAGCGGTAGATGTTGTGTTCTCGGACGATCTTGCGCATGCGTTGCATTCGCATTCGCTTTTCCTCAGGCTCCATTTCGAGCCCGACCCGGATCGCTTCGGCCGTTTGATCGATGTCATAGGGATTGACCAGCAAAGCGTCCCGCAGTTCGCGCGCAGCTCCGGTGAACTGGCTGAGAACCAGTACCCCGCCTTCATCCTTGCGTTCGGCCACAAATTCTTTTGCCACCAGGTTCATGCCGTCGTGCAGCGAAGTAACCAGGCAAACGTCGGCGGCTCGATAGAACGGTGCGATTTCATCATGGCTATGACGTCGTGTCAGCAACACCAGGGGCTTCCATTTGCCTGCCTGAAAGCGCCAATTGATTCTTTCCGCCTCGGCCTCTACCTCAGCCACCAGATCGTGGTAGCGCTTGATGTGGGTCCGGCTCGGCGCGCCAATTTGTACGAAGGTAAACTTCCTTTGATAAGCCGGGTACTTTTCGAGGAAGCGCTCGACCGCCAGGAATCGCTCAAGGATTCCCTTGGTGTAATCAACTCGATCCACTCCGACTCCGAAAAACCTTGCTTCGTCGCCGCCCATGCTCCGAAGCAGAGCCCCACGTTCCATGTAAGAAGTTTCGTCATTCGGAACTAACGATTCGCTGCTCGGCATATCCACGCTGATGGGAAAGGGTCGAACTACGCTGTGATGCTCCTGACGCATCACCGAAAAATGCTCCCAGTCGACGCGTGCTTCCAGCACACGATCCACCGTCTCGAGGAAATTGTTGCAGTGGGCCTGAACATGAAATCCGATCAAATCCGCACCCAACAGGCCGTCGACAAGCTGACGTTGCCAAGGACAAATGCCGAATGCTTCCGGATTTGGCCACGGAATGTGCCAGAAGATCGCGACCCGGGCGTCCGGGCGTTGCTGCTTGATCAGGCGAGGCAAAAGGGCTAGGTGATAATCCTGGACGAGTACGACCGGGCTGGGCGTATCTTCGAACTCCTGCAACACGGCCGCAGCGAACTTGCTGTTTACTTCCTGATAATGCTGCCAATCGTCAGCCCGGAAAATCGGCCGCGTGTGCGCAATATGGCAAAGGGGCCATAGACCTTCATTGGCAAAGCCGTAGTAGTACCCTTCTTCCTCTTCTTTGCTTAACCACACCCGGCGCAACGTGTATCGCGGATCATCCGGAGGAACGCGCAGGCGGTCATGTTTGTCGACAGTTTCTGCATCGGCGTCACCGCTGCCGTGTGCTATCCAGGTACCGTCGCACGCTCTCAACACGGGTTCCAGAGCGGTCACCAAGCCGCTGGGAGGCACGGTCACTTCAATCTGCTTCCCGTTCCGCTGGTGCACGTAGGGCTCGCGATTCGAAACCACAAACAGCCGGCTACCGTCCAACCGTCCTTGCACTTGCACCGACAGGCGCTCCGCCGTCCACAGCGATTCCCCCGCATCTCGCAGCCGAGCCTCATTCTCGGCGGCAATTCGCGCTTGGCTGAGGCTCTCCGACATGGTCGCGACTTCTTTTGCCAGGGGGCGGAACATTTCCAGATTCGGCATCTCATGCCGCGGAGAAACTCTTCCCATCCGCAATGCCCTGATCCATTGCGCCGCTTGCGCAATGGGGCCCGCCATGCTCCAGCGCACGATCAAGAGAGTGATGAGTACAATCAGGAAGACCTGCGCGAGAACGTGAAAAAATGTTTGCCGCCAAACCTCCATCACCTGCGCTCGGATGTAGGCAATATCGTGCACGACCGCCAACCCACCTACGACTTGACCTTTCTCATGGACAGGCACCGCGAGAATGTGGACGCGTTTATCCGACAAGCGCGAGAAAACATCTTCGTCTTTGTCTAGGGCAACCGCCGACATGAACGAATCGGGTACGGAATTCATGATTGTTCCGAGCTCGGGTGTGACCGCCAGTACCTTCCCCGATCGGTCGTATATGGCGATGCCCACCAGATGCTCGCGCTTAGGGGACCGCTCTACCAAGAAGTTCAATTCTCTGCCCGAAGTGCGGTCCCACGCGCGTTCGACGCTTCCTGTCAAGCTCTCAGCGAGAATCTCCGCCCGTTTTTCCAGATCCCCGCGCAGGCCCCGCTTCTCTTGTGCAACCTGATAGTAGGAAAAACCCAGCGAGACGAGTGTGACGCCGATTATCAAGGACACAATCAGGCGAACGCTCAGCAGGCGCATGAATAGATTCCTCCCCATGGGTTATTGCGGCCTACTATTGACGCTTGGGCGAGGAGAAAGGTTGTCTGGGCTGAAAAAGAGGACGGCCACTCGCCGATCACCGGCAGCAAGCCCGCACCCGATGCGTCAAGAGCGCAGGAACGTTTCCCCTTAAGGTCCCCAAAGCGCCCAAATTCAACAGCACAAGGGCTTTAGTCGTTGCTGATCCGGTAATCCCGTAGTGCGATTACTTCGCCAAGGCGCGCTAGGCGCTTCGAACTCGCGGTCTCACTCCGAAGCTTTTACTTCCTCAAAGCTGAACTGCTTGTCGAGCTTATCGTATGCCTTACCGTCGACCTCGACGTATGGGTAGACGAAGTAATTGAGCGCTGGGCCATCCTGCTTGGGAGACAGTGCGATGTCGCGGCCGGTGGATACCTGCACGCGATTGGCGTCAACACTCCCGAAGAAGTAATCTTGTTTCTCCTTTGCCTTCCACGCCTCGGAGATGTCAACAGGGATCCAGCCGGTTTTGGGCGCATAGAACTCGGCCCAGCAGTGATAACCGGCGATATCTCCTTGGTCCTTGTTTTCTGGCAACGGAAAACCGATGTCGAAGCGGGCCGGAATCCCGTCAGCCCGCAGTATGCCGATGAACGGAGAATGGAAATCTGTACAGTTGCCGCGCTTAGCATCGCAGGCCCACACCGCGTCCCCCCGTCCCCAGCCCGAGCCCGTCTTGTCGTAGCGCATATTCGTGAAGAAATAGTCATATGCAGCTTTGGCTTTTGCGACCGCGCCGCTCTGGGATCCGGTTACCTCGCCCGCCAGCTCCTTGATCCTGCCATCCGTAGGAATCAGATTGTCCGGCGCAATCAACCGGCTCATCGACGCGGACACGACTGCAGGCTTCTGATCGGCTCGCTTGAGCTGCGCGTAATCACCCCGCGAGTATTCGCGGCGCGTGATCTTGTACTCGAGAGTGAATTCTGCCTTGCCCGCAGCAGGATTCGGGATCTCGGCATACATCATCCGATTGCCGTACTCGGACTCCTCCGTCATCCGCGTTTTAACCGGAGCCTTGACCGCCAGAACGCGCACCGTTTGATGCTGATCAGTCTGCGGCACCGGAACCCAGACGCGCACTCGCTTCGCTTCGGAAGGAATATCCTTCACCGTGAAGTTGTAGGTGAAGCGAAACGTACGGGTTGGCGGGCTGAATTTCTGGGCATTCGAAGTGGCTTCGGCGGCCAGTCGGCCTGCCAGAAAAAAGAGCAGCAGCAACGACGAGAGAACTCTTACTTTCACGGAGACACCCCTTAATCGGCGAGATTGATCGAGATTTTACCAGCAGCCACCGCGAGCTGTCACGGCTGTGGCGGAAGGCCCGGAACTCCGGTTTGCGGACAGGTGGGGAATTCGCGTGCGGATGCGAAAGTCTCCGGCTGCCATGCCAGCGGTGCGGATGAGCAACTCGACCGTACCCAAGCCAGGGCGTCAATCAATACCTTCGTCCAATAGACTCGTTTCTTTATTTATGGCGTAATCGCAAATGCCCATACCGTGAAAGCTCACACCGCGTGTGCCAAAGGAGGGCCGCCTGCGTTCTAGAAGGCCGCGGAAGAACTCCGATCCGAGCCCGTTTCGGGAAGAGCGCGACTTCAGTCGTTAAGTCGTTGAAAATGTGTCCCCGCTTTAAAGCGTAAGGTTTGCTTCCGTGCATCCTCGACGACTTTTTCCGCAGCTTTTCAGGCGCACATGCAGCGGTTGCGCACCTTTCCCCCTGCGAATGGAATCTAATTAGACGTACGGAGTTTCCTTCAGCGAAGGGTATCTCCTGGGATTCTCGCTCTATTTGTGTGGAGGCAAAGATGTTGGCGAAGATTATGGATACGGTGTTTGGCTGCCGGCATTCCCGTTACAGCTTTCCCATGACGATTCGCGCTGGTTCACGTCGCGCAACTAACGGCGTACGCACTGGGACCTACGTGGTGTGCCTGGACTGCGGCCGTGAATTCGGCTACGACTGGCAGGACATGAAGATTGCTGGTTCGCGAACCGATGGAACGCGGGCAATCGCGGCATCGCAAGCAAGAGAGGTCGCGCGCCCCCTGGTCACGAAAGAAGCCGCGTAGGGCTGACGAGAGAAGAACCTCGGCTCAGCTACAGCACGTTTTTTGCGGCTTCCTGTGGCCGAAACTGAACATTCGACGTTAACTTCCCCCGATTCCCGCTCCGACCTTTCCCGTTTTGGTCCATCTTTGGTCCTTCCAGCCACTTCAAAATTTCACTAACTCCCCGCCCTCCGATGGGCGCATAATTAAGCTGGCGCGGACCGCAGAGCAAGCTTCGGTCGTCCTTCAGAAGCGTTCCCGCTGGCGGCCGGCTGGGAGGTTCCTGTGCCTCTATCCAAGCTCCGTGAATTCCTAGACAGCAATCAAGTTAAATATCTGGTGATCTCGCACTCACTGGCCTATACGGCCCAGGGGATTGCCGCACTCACTCACATCAAAGGAAAAGAACTTGCCAAGACCGTCATGGTCATGGTGGATGGAAAGCTGGCCATGGCCGTGGTGCCCGCGTCGTTCCGCGTCGACCTCCACCGCCTGAAAAAATATCTGGGCGCCGAGACCGTGGAACTGGCAAGCGAGCCCGAGTTTCGTCATCGCTTCGCCGATTGCGAAACGGGTTCCATGCCGCCCTTCGGCAATCTCTACGGCATGGATGTGTTCGTCGATGAGGCTCTCGCCGAGGACAAGGAAATCGCCTTCAACGCGGGCACGCACCGGGAGCTGGTCCGTATGAGCTTCGAGGACTTCCATCGCCTGGCGAAGCCCACGCTGATAACTCTGGCGGCGAGATCGGCGGCACACGCCGCCTGAGCGCGGCGCCCGTCAGCCGTCGATCTGAGTGTTGCGAGCGCGATCGGCGTGCCGCATCCGGCGCGAGTTCGCTGCTGCTGCTGAAAAAGGGACAGCCCTGCCTTTTTTCATACAATCTTCACAAATCACTGTGTTAGATTTTCCCCATCCAAGGTTCAATTTGAAAATGCGCGGAGGAAAATGAATTGGGCAAGGACATGGTTCCGAAGAAGATTTTTTTCACGAAAGGTGTGGGAAAACATCGCGAGCGACTGACTTCTTTCGAGCTTGCCCTCCGCGATGCCGGCATCGCAGCACAGAATCTGGTCCGCGTGTCCTCCATCTTCCCGCCGCAGTGCAAACTGATCCCGCGCTCGCAGGGACTCAAGTATCTGCACCCTGGCGAAATCGTGTTCGCGGTGGTCGCCGAAAACTCCACTCACGAGCCGCACCGCTTGCTAGCTTCTTCGATAGGCGTGGCTATTCCCGCCGACCGCAACACCTACGGATATCTAAGCGAGCATCACTCCTTTGGCGAAACCGAAGACGCCGCCGGAGATTACGCCGAGGAACTCGCCGCCGAAATGCTGGCCACGACGCTCAACGTGGAATTCGATTCCGATCGTTCCTGGGACGAGAAGAAAGAGATCTACCGCATCTCGAATAAAATCGTCCGCACCGCCAACGTCACGCAATCTGCGGTCGGCGACAAGCGCGGCTTGTGGACCACCGTCATCGCCTCGGCTGTCACCATCTTCGACTGATCGCTGAGATGTAGCGCCGGCATCTGGCCGGCTGTCCCGAGGGCGTCTCGCCCTCGGCGTGCCGCAAGAGGAAATGCTCTCCGCCATGGCTAAGTTGTAGAACCGGCATCGTACCGGCTGTCCATCCGCTCTCATCGAGAACGTCTGCTCCTCGCGTTTGCAGTTGTACCAACACCGCATTTGGGTGGCGCAGTGCTTCAGCACCGCGATTAGACTGTCCTGTTCTTATTGGCGGCTTTAGCCGCCGAGGTGATACCCTTTCCGGCGCCACTGATTCTGGAAATTCGACCACGATGCCCCAGCCTCCGCTCGAACGTCAACTCGCCGCACTCGAAGCCACCCGCTACCGCTTCAACGCAGGCGACGGCGCACAAGTCGAGAAACTTCTTCCCGCCCTCGACAAGGTGCGCTTCCCCGACGCAGCCTCCCTGA
>Ga0074045_10000920_pt1 | contig 28878 bp, 22 predicted proteins | sample BogForMeECP23OM2_FD_94442 | JGI IMG/M metagenome (GOLD analysis project Ga0074045, IMG submission 94442) | Bog forest soil microbial communities from Calvert Island, British Columbia, Canada - Bog Forest MetaG ECP23OM2 | ecosystem: Environmental > Terrestrial > Soil > Wetlands ...
AGGACACAAGTTCACCACCGAAACGGACACGGAAATCATCGCCCACCTGATTGAGAAGTACTACCTGCAAACCGGGAACGGCCATCGCCCATCTCTGGAAGAAGCCGTGCGTAAAGCGGTGAAGGAACTCACCGGCGTGTTCGCACTGGTGGTGATCGCGGTTGACGATCCCAACAAAATCGTTGCCGCGCGTAATGGACCGCCCGTCGTCATCGGCCTCGGCAAGGACGAATACTTCGTCGCCTCCGACGTGCCCGCGCTCCTCGATCACACCCGCGACCTTTTCTTTCTGGCCGATGGCGATCTAGCCGTCATCACGCAAGAAGGTGTACGCGTCACCGATTTCGACGGCAATCCATTGGAGCGCAAAGCGCAGCGCATCACCTGGGATTCGATCATGGCGGAGAAGGGCGGCTTCAAGCACTTCATGCTCAAAGAAATTTATGAGCAGCCCCGCACCGTCCGCGACACCACGCTCGGCCGCGTCTCGCAGGACACCGGAGCAGTCTTCCTCAACGAGATGCAAGTCAGCGAAGCGGAATTCAAAGCACTGAAGAAAATCAATATCGCCGCCTGCGGCACCAGTTGGCATGCCGGGCTGGCCGGCAAGTTCATGATCGAGAACCTGGCCCGCGTTCCGGTCGAAGTCGACTACGCCAGCGAATGGCGCTATCGCGACCCGATCCTCGGCCCGGACACAATGACACTGCTGATTTCGCAATCCGGCGAAACCGCCGACACCATCGCGGCCCAGCGTGAAGCCAAGGCCAAGGGCTCGAAGACGCTGGCCATCTGCAACGTGGTCGGCTCCATGATCACCCGCGAGGCCGTCGGAACCGTCTATACGCACGCCGGCCCGGAAATTGGCGTGGCTTCGACCAAGGCTTTCACCGGACAACTTACTGCTCTTTATTTATTCGCCCTGTATCTGGCACAGCTGCGCGGCGCCATGAAGCCGGAACAGGCGAAGGCCGCCGTGCAAGAGCTCATGCTCATCCCAGGCAAGCTGGAACAGATTCTCACCCACGATGAGGCTTGCGACGAGCTGGCGAAAACTTATGTCCGCTCGCAGGACTTTCTTTTCCTCGGACGCGGCATTCACTATCCCATCGCCCTCGAAGGCGCGCTCAAGCTCAAGGAAATTTCCTACATCCACGCCGAAGGTTATCCCGCGGGCGAGATGAAGCACGGCCCGAATGCGCTGATTGACGAGAATCTGCCCGTGGTCATTATCGCCACCCGCGACGTGACGAGCCCGCAGTCGATGGTCCGTTACGAGAAAACCATGTCGAACCTGAAAGAAGTAAAAGCGCGCTCCGGCATAGTAATAGCGCTCGCCACCGCAGGCGACAAAGAGATCACCGAAGAAGCGGATCACGTGCTCTTCGTTCCGCCCGCGCCGGATGAACTGTCGGCGATTCTGGAAATCGTCCCGCTGCAACTGCTCGCCTATCACATCGCCGTGCGCCGAGGCTGCGACGTCGATCAGCCAAGGAATCTGGCCAAGTCGGTGACAGTGGAGTAGCCGCCGCCGGTTCTCAGCTATCAGCCGTCAGCTCTCAGCTCTCAGAAGATACTACTCGAACGCCGTCCGCAGAAAACTAACCAGCTGCCAGCCGTCCATATATTTGTACGGAGTCTCCCCCATGGTGTAATGCCCGCAGGGCAGCACGACGACTTTGTGATCGAGTTTGTGCTTCTCGAATTCCTCGACCACCTGCTCGGAAAATTCCGGCAGAAACGTCATGTCGTACTTCGCATAGATAATGAGCGAGCGCCGCGGCCAGCGCGAAAACTTGTCGAAGTACACCATCGGACTGACGGCGCTCCACACCTGCCGCAGATTCTCCAGATCGATGCCCGTTTCCAGTCCCTCGCGGATGTGGCGCGTGGACTGCCCGTGCCACACCACGTCGGCAAAGTAAGTCGAGGCGTGATTGAACGCAGCCACCTGAATCCGCGCATCGTGCGCGGTCGCGATAAACGCATAGCACGATCCCAGGCTGGTCCCGACGATCCCCAGCCGGTTGTAACCCTGCGCTTCCAGCCAGTCGAGACAACAGCGTACATCCACCACGCCCTGGCGCACCGAATCGAGCGTGCGGCCAATGTTGGCGGAAACGGCATAGTCGGCGCGGTCGATCTCCGCCGGCCGGCGAATGTCGTGATACGGCATGCTCAGCCGCAGCACCGCAATCCCCATCCAGTTCAGCACCCGGCAAAGGCTGGTATAGGAAATCGCATCGGAATTCCAGTGCGGCAAGAGAACGACGGCCCGTCGCCCGCGCGCCGGGAACCAGCGCGCGTTCACCAGATTGTTCTCGGGAAAAGGCGTAACCACCGGCGAGGTGAAGCGCAGAAACTCCGCGTGCGTCCCGCGAACTTTTTCTTCGAGGCGCGGGTCCGGCGCTTCGCGCGTGCTGAACACCTGAACCTCGCGCCGCTCCAACCGGAAATCCGCCGGCTTTTGGTAGGAGTAAAAGTCGTCGCTTGCCCGAACGATGCGATCGTTCAGCCGCGAGAAATATTCGAGCAGGCCGCGCGAACTCTGTCCCGAGCCCGGTCCAGGACCCTGCCCTGCAGGCACGCCGTTGCGGCCGGGCCAGCTTGCGGTCCAATCCAGCCCCCATTCCAGCGGACGCACCACGCGGTTATTGTCCACCGACGTGAGCCGGGTCTCCCAGTCGTACATCCATTGCGCGTAACGCGAGGGCATGTTCTTTCTGGACTATAGCAAACACTGGATCACGAGCCTTGTGGACAACAGCGAGTGGGGGAAGGCTGCATCCAACAGTTCGGTGCGCAAACTCAAGGTCATTGGGGCCGCTTTTCCCGCGCACGAAAGAATGCTTTACATGTAGCTACATTTGGAGCTACAATTTATATGGACTAGATAGTTCTCTCTCGTCCGCATCGCGCGTGTGAAGCGAAACCGCAGGCAGTGCCCATAGTAGCCCGCTCCTCACCGCAGGCGCCAGCTAGCTAAAACCTGAGCGGAAACGGAGAGGACACCATGCGCGAACTTATCGGTGAACGCTCGGATTACCGGTTCGAATGGGATGAAAACAAGAACCGGCAGAACATCAGAAAACATGGTGTCGACTTTGTGGATGCGGAGGAGATGTTTCGCGGCATCCTTCTCTTCTCCCCAGATGTGCGAGAAGACTACGGAGAAAACCGCTGGGTTGGAATCGGTACGATTCGCGGCCGCACTGCGGTCGTGGTTTTCACAGAGCGCGGACCAGCGACAATTCGTATCATCTCGCTAAGAAAGGCAACTCGGCGTGAAAATGAACACTACAAAAAGGCGGTCGCGGACCAACTGGAAACAGGTTGATGCGCTCCGGGATTCGGAGATTGATTTCTCAGAGAGCCCGGAACTCGGCCCCGATTTTTTTAAGCACGCTATTCGTTGGCCGGGAAGGAAAAAGCAGATCACGTTGCGTCTGGACCCCGATGTACTTGGTTTTTTTCGCCGGCACGGAAAGGGGTATCAAACCGCCATCAACGCGGTGCTCCGGCACTATATGAAATCTCAACAAGAAAGCGACTCAAGAGGGTCCGGCCAATCGCGTTGACCGAGGGCAGCTCAGAGGTACACCCGCGGCACTCTCTGCGACAATCCGCAAAGAATTTCATAAGGCACGCTTTCACACAGACGAGCCAGTTCCACCGCGTCCACGCTTTTGCTCCCACTGCCGCCGATCAGGATGACTTCATCTCCCACCGCAACCTCGCGAATGTGGCTGACGTCCACGATCGTCAGGTCCATGGAGACGCGTCCCACCACCGGTGCGTATTCACCGCGCACGATCACCCGCGCCCGATTCGAAAGCAGCCGCGGATAACCGTCCGCGTAACCGACGGGCAGCACCGCGATGTGGCTCCGCGCTTTGGTCACGTAGGTGCCCATGTAGCCGATCGCCTCTCCGGCGGCGGCTTCCTTCACCGTCAGCACTCGCGTCTTCCACGAAAGCACGGGACGCAGCCGCGGCAGCGGAGTCACCGCGGCGGGCTCGCCGCCACGCGTGAAGGCAAGCGAATATCCGTAGAGCGCGATTCCCGGACGCACCATGGTCTTCCACGTCTCCGGCCGCGCGCTCATCGCGGCGGAATTCCCCATGTGCACCAGTTGAGGCTGGAGCCCGTAATTACGCAAGATCGCAAGTCCCTCTTCAAAGTTCTTCATCTGGCGCACAGCGTTTTCGTCGTCAAGCACTTCCGCCGACGCGAGATGCGTGCTTATGCCTTCCAGGCTCAGGTGCTTGCACGCGGATAACATCTCGCACAAACGCGGCAACGCTTCCTTCGGTGCGCCCAGACGGTTCATGCCGGTGTCGAGCTTCAGCTGCACCGGCAAAACGCTTTGCCGTTTGCTCGCAGCTCGTTCCAGCAACTCAATGTGCCATGGTTCCCAGATGGTGGGAGTCAGATTCTGGGCGACGATCCCATCCTCCTCGCCCTTCCAGATTCCTGTCATCAGCAGGATGCGGACCCTAACGCCGGTGCCGCGTAGCGCCAGGCCTTCCGCGGCGCTGGTCACTCCCAGCCACGTCGCGCCCTCGGCTTCGAGAGCGCGGGCGCACCTGATCGCGCCGTGACCGTAGCCATCGGCTTTGACCACCGCGCAAATGGTGACGTCGGCGCCGACGTGCTTCTGTATCGCGTGAAAGTTTTCTCCCAGCGCCGCCAGAGAAACTTCCGCCCAGGTCCGGCCGTCGAGAATCAGCGAGCGGCGCTCGGGCATTTTCGACAAATCGGGACGCGTCGCGTTCACGTAGTCGATTATAGTGACCGCGCGCACGGCGCTGTTGGATGCTAAGTGCCGATGGTAACTCCGACGCCAACCGCTGACGTTAACCGCCCGCCAGCACAAAGTTCACCGTGATTTCGGTCTCCACCTCGACAGGCTCGTTGTTCAGCAGATACGGCCGATAGCGCCATTGCCGGACCGCTTCAATCGCGGCCGTGGCCAGCATTGGGTGTCCGCGGACCACGACCAGATTCTCGATCGTCCCCGCCTTGCTGATAATCGCCCGCAACTCGACCGCGCCCTGAACGCGCGCCTGGCGCGCGAGAGGCGGATAGATCGGCTGCACCCGGTGCAGGAGGCTGGCCTCCGACAAGTGCGATACCAGCAAGGGTTTGACCGCGGCTGGGTGTGCAGGGATGACAACGGGGATGGTGTCTCCAATGCTGCGGGCAACGCCATCGCCTCGTCCGCGGCCCGATCCAGTGTCAGTGGTGGGGAAGTCCGGCGCGGACGGACCTGAGTCTGCATCGTTGACTGCCGCGATGTGATTGGGAATCGTTGGCGGCGCCGTGATCTGCTCCGGGCGCGGGTTGCTGACCGCGGCGGTCGTATGATGCCCGTGTGCAGCCTGTGTTGCCGCGGGTGGTGTGAACGCCGCAGGTACCGTGAGCTGCAGCCAATGCACTCGCGGTGGCCGCTGAACCCAGATCAACGGGATTGCGAACAGCACGCTCAGTCCAAAGGCTTGCATGGTGAAGGATGCGATCGTAGTCCATCCGCGACGGGCAGACTGGTCCCATGTGCTTTCGAGTGTGCTGAACGTTGGAGTGCTAAGAGTTGGAGCGCTGAACATGGTGTCCTCCGGGGAACGGGCCCGTACTCCCTACAGACACCTTCGGTTTGCGATTTGATCCTGGGCGATGAGGTGAGAACGAAAACAAAAGTCAGTTACCGGCGCGAAAACTTGACCGAAAAAAAGACCGCGCCTGGACGCGGTCTTTAACAAATAAGTTGGAACTAAAACTACCCTAGCGGTGTCGCTATGGTTTCGGCGGCGTGCTCGCGGGCGCAGCGGGTTTGCTGGCCGCGGGCGCAGCGGGTTTAGTGGTTGCCGGCTTCACGGGCTTGGGAGCCACGCTAGCCGCAGCCGGCGCCGGCACACCCGACTGCGCGTTGTAGGCTTCGACGATCGGTTGCGTGATGTCCATCGCCGCTCCAGACACAATCACCGGGCCCCGCGGCCAAGGCTGTGAAGTGTCAAGGAGAAGACCGTAACCGTTGTCGGAAACATACTTCTGGATTATCGGCGCCATTTTCGTCAGGATTTTATTTCCGATCTCGCCCTGCTGGTTCTGGAAATCTTCCTGCGCGTCCTGCGTAGAGCGATCGAAACTCTTCTGCTTCGCCTCGATCTGCTTCACCAGCTTGTCGCGCGATTCGTCATTCAACTTGTCCTGCTGGGCACTGAGCTGCTTCTTGAGGCTGTCGATTTCGTCAGCCAAGCCCTTCAGTTTGTTCTGCGTGGGTTCAAATTTCTTGGCGAGCTCGTCGAAATCGCGCCGTCCTTCGTTGGAGGCGAAGATCGCCTGTTCGATGTTGATGGTGCCGACTTTCGTGCCAGAAACCTGGGCCGCCGCCGCCGCAGCAGCGGAGGGAGCGTTGGGTGGGCTGGCAGCGGCGGGAGCGCCGGCAGCCGGCGCGGCTTGGGCCAGAGCGAAGGCGGAGAGGCCGAACACTAGGGCCACGCTGACACGCGCAAACTTGCTAATCAAAACCTTCCTAATCATTGGATCCTTTGAACTCCTTCGGATTTTTCGGAAATGCTGGAAGCTTCCAGCTCGCTGGGCTCAGCGAGGCTGATCGCAACCCGAGCCTATCAGTCATCAGACTTGAAACACAGACCTGAAAAATGGACCTCAAACCGGCCCAGCGAGCGCGCAAAGCACTTACGACGCCCGGCTCTCTTCACGCAGAAACCGCAAGCGTGGTGATCAGGGTGTGGACTCAATGCATTATACGGAGCGTACCGGAACAGCGTCAAACGATCTTCGCTGCTTTGGTTAGTTCGATGCGGCGGGGCGGGATAGTTTCAGGTTTTCAGTTGCCAGCCACAACCGGGTCTCGCCTCCATCGTTCACGCGGAAATCGGATAGATGCATTCAGAGCGCAAAGTCGCGCCCCTTTTTTTGCCAGCCCAGCGGCAGTTTCCCCCTAGTACGTACCCACGCCGTTCGCGTTGCGGATCCTAAACCAATCGTAAGCCGTCTTGCCGCGATTCAAGATCACATCGCAGCGCACTCGAAAGAACGCCTGCTGAATCCGCATGACGACCTGCCAGTTGTCCCGGTTGCTGCGAGCGTCGCTGCGTTGCGCCCAAACCTCGCTAAGCTGGCGCTGCCGCAACTTTCTGTAGTCGCCGTCGTATGCGCCCCCGTACCAGTTCCCATCCTGTGCCGCTTCCATTTTGATCTGATTGTGCTGGGCAATTCTGCCATTGGCATCGATGGCCGCGGAAAGAACGTCCGATTGCTCGTCGAACCATTCATGGACGACGCGCTCGGTTTCGGCCGCATCGTGCGTTTTCTTGAACTCGTGGATCGCGTCCAGCACGGCCTGGGTATTATCCGCGCCTTCCAGTGCAACCGCCGGGAGGGGATTCTTGCGGACCGACGGGTCGTCATCCGTGACTACCCACTTGGCCTTGCTCTTCGAGGTGTCCTTATTCTTCTTGGCCACGTCGCCGAGCGGCGGCGGAGTACCGTCATCGCTATTCTGCCCCAACACCTGCCCTGCGAACGGAAGAATGAGAATCGTCGCCAGTAGCCACTTCCAACGCATAAGTCCTCGTTACGGTAAGAAGATATGTGGGGGGAGACCACGATTTCCGCACCTTCATGATACCTATTCCGGACGGAGTACCAGCAGTTACTTGCGTTATAGGACCATAGTGCCCAGCGTTCCCGCTGCTGGGCCGGTATGGCATAGCGGTTTGACCGAAAGAACCGTCGCTGGGTCGTAGCCGTCGTTCAATAGTGGAACCGGTACCGCACCTGCACATAGATTTCGCGCGGCAGGTTCCAGTGGAATCCGCCGTAGGTCAGGCTGTTGTCGTACTCGACGCGGCGGTTGGTTACGTTTAACGCCGTGACCGACGCGGTGAAGCGTTCGCCGAAGTCTTTGCCGAGCGACAGATCGAAGGTGGTGTGTTGCGGCAGATAATCGCCCGGATACGGCGCGCCCGGGAACCCGTTGCTGAATCCGGAGCCGTAGTAAACGTTGGTGGAGGCATAGGAGCGCCAGGGGAGAGTGACGTCGCCGCCCACGTTGAGCGTGTTGCGCTGGTCATGGTCGAGCGGGCAAAGGTAGGGGACGGCGCCGTTGGCAAGTGGCGCGCACACGGCAACGTTATTCAGTCCTCCCGTGATGACGCCACCGCCCTCGGCAATCTGGTTGGAGTAGGCGAGGTGAACCTGGGCACGGTGGGCGATGCGCGGAGAGCGCAGCGTAAGTTCCCACCCGCGAATCAAGGCTCTGGTATCGGTGAGCGGAAAGAAAATGTTGGATGCTCCGATGTTGTTGTGGTCGAGAAAATTGGCGACATCGGTTTTGAAGGTATCGGCGTCGAGGACCCATCCGCGGTAAGGAATGGTGACGCCGAACTGATGTTCTTCGTCGCGCTCACCGTGAAGCGGCAGAAATTCGCAGCTGGGCGGCTCACACAGCGACTCCAGCGGACCGGAAACGGTTTCTATGGGCGGCGCTTGATAGTAGTGTCCGTAGAAGGCGCGGAATGTCCAACGCAGCCGAGGAATGGTGACGGTGGCGCCGAAGCGTGGGCTGATGGCGGACTCGGAGATGGGCGGCTCGATGGAATCGGCCGAAAAGTTGCCTTCGGAGAAGCGCGTGGGGCGCATACCGGCGGATAGAGTCAGCCAGGAAAAAGGATTGAATCTGTCGTCGATGTAAAAGGTCTCGAGATTGGCGGTGGGGCTCTCGCTGATCGTGAAGGGTGGATTTCCGCTGCCGTCATTACTATTAAAGATGGCGCCGAAGACCTGGTTATCGTGCTCGTAGAAGCTGAGGAATCCAACCTGCAGATCGTTCTTCTTGTAGTTGGCGGCGAAGCTGGCCTGACCTCCAACATAAGTGGAGGTGCGGTCTTCCGTGGTGGCGATCGGAATGTCGTTGGGATTACTGGCGTAGTCGCCGCTGTTGTAGTGGTAGAAGGGAGAAACCGTGGCCAGGAGATGGGAATTGAAAGTGTGCAGCCAGGTGAAGAGGATGCCGGCATCGGTCTCGTGTTGGCCATCGCGCAGGCCGATGCTGGGGTATTGCGGGGTGTAGCCGTTGGCCGGGATCGATCCGTTCTCGATGTCGTTGGCATTCGGATCGTAGGGGATCTGATAATAGTCGCGGCGGACCGAGGTCATCAGGCGAAGCTGGTTGGCGGGATCCACATTGAGGATAAAAGATCCGAAGCCGCCGACGCCGTTGACCGCATCGTGCACAACTTGCGGAACAGGCGGCTGCAGGCCGAGATTGCTGCGATTGCCGTTGACGCTGGCGTAATAGGCGAAGCGGTCGGTGTGGCTGCCGAAGCTGAGGGCGTTGTCGGTCTGGTAGAAGTTGCCGGCGGTCACGGTGAGTTCGGCTTCGTTGTTGCGCTCGAAACCGGTGCGGGGCACGACGTTGAAAACGCCATAAGTGCGGTCGCCGAACTCGGCGCTATAGCTGCCGCGGTTGACCTCGACGTAATCCAGGTCCTTGGGATCGAACTGGGGTCCGAGATTTTGCGCGATGGCGGTGTTAATGACGGGAATGCCATCGAGGAGCCAGGTGATCTGGTGGCCGCCGCGCATGTGGAGCATGTCGTGAGTCACGTAAGCGGCGGGGACGTAGTCGGTGATCATGGCCATGCTGTTAGTGCCGTCGGCGCCGGGAGTGCGCTCGATGTCGTGGCGGCTGACGAGGGTGGTCGGAGTGAAGCTGTCGGTGGCGACGACTGCGGGTGAACCGGAGACGGTGACTCTCTCATTCGCGGAGGCCACTTGCAATAAAAAGTGCACGACCGGCACAGATCCCGAGATGACGATGACGTCCTGTGCAGTTTGCGCGAAGCCCTTACTGGCGACGCTGACGGAGTATGCGCCGAGCGCGACGGCGTTGAACTGGAATTCACCGTTGGCGCCGGTGGTGGCGCTCTTTGCCCAGTCCGACGACTTGGCTCTGAGCATCACCATGGCGTCTTGAATGGGACGATGCTGCGGGTCATGCACGACGCCGCGGACGGCGCCGTAATCGTTGGCGAAGGCGGCAGCGGCGATCAATATGGTGATCAAGATCAAGGCAGCGAATTTCAGCAGCTTGAGGCGAGCCATGTGCTCGATGTCCCCTGGAAATTCTGTGTGGCGCGGACACTCCTGTCCGCGTAACGCCTCGAGACGGTGCAACACCCCGAGACGATGCAAGGTTTCGATCAGAAAATCGCTTCGTATCAGGGCATCGCTTTAGCGATGCCGAAAGGTGACTCCTCGCATTGCCCCTTTAGGGGCAGGAGAGGATCGCCAGCGAAGGTGGCAGAGGCTTAGCGGCGCGGAGGAGCGCGGGCGGAATCGTGTCCGGAGATGTCGCTTGCGTGAAGGGCCGCGCTTTGCGTAAGCCGCGCCGGTTCGATCAGAAGACTCAACCAGGAGAGCAGATTGGAAGCGGGTTGCGCCCACTCCGAGGTGGTAGCGCCGCAGCAGCAATGGTTCTTGCAGCAGTCGCCGTCATTGGTGGCTTGCAACGAGGTTTCGATAGACTTGCCTGGAGACGACTTGCCTGGAGAAGATTTGACTGGAGATGACTCCGACTGGGCCGGCTTCGACCGTGCCATCGCATGATGGCATGGCATCGCCGGTTGCGCCGGGGGCCCGGACACCGGCTTGCGCATGCAGCGCAAGGCTCCCGGCCCGGCAGCACAGGCCATCGTCAGCGGCCCGAAGGACGAGACGAGCATGACCAGCACCAGAAATCTGGCAGTCCAGCGTGAAGCTCCCCACATTTGCGGAACAGCATAGCAGTACCCAGTACCCAGTTGCCAGTACCTAGTGACGTGGCCTCTGCGTACTGGCAACTGGGTACTGGGTACTGATTCCTGTACCATTTCTCCGTGCACGAACTGTCGGAGCGGCTGTTGAAGACAATTCGGAAGCAGCAGTCGATTCGAGCCGGGGACCGCGTGGCCGCGGCGGTTTCCGGTGGGGCGGATTCTGTGGCTTTGCTTTGCCTGCTGCTGGAGTTGCGGTCGGAGTTGGGGATCGTGCTGTCGGTTGCGCATGTCAATCACAAGCTGCGCGGAAAAGAGTCGGACGAGGACGAGCGGTTTGTCGCGAAGCTGGCGCGGCAGTACGGACTCGAACTGGATACTCGTGCCGTCCCAGTTGACGGCAGTCATATTTCCGAAATCCGTTCCGGCATCGAAGCGGCCGCGCGTGAACTGCGCCACGGCTTTTTTCGCCAGCTGGCGCGGGAGGGTCGGGCGACGAAGATTGCGACGGCACACACTCTCGACGATCAGGCGGAGACGGTGCTGCTGCGCATTTTTCGCGGCACCGGCATTCGTGGACTTTCGGCCGTTCATCCGCGAATCGTCTTCGAGGAGCAGGGCCGCGCCTTCGGAGAGTTGGTGCGGCCGCTGTTGGGCTTCCGGCGCGCTGCATTGCGGGAATTTCTGCGCGCGCGGGGCCAGAGCTGGCGTGAGGATTCATCCAATCGTGATGTTGCCTTCCTGCGTAATCGCGTGCGCCATCGGCTGCTGCCGATGATCGCGGAAGAATTTGGCGAGGCTGCGATCGAACACATGGGTGAGCTGGCGGAAATTGCGCGGGCCGAGGAGGAGCATTGGGAGCGCGGGCATCCGGAGGTTCGGGTGCGGTGCGGGGGCGCTTGTTCCGATGACCAGACGCGGCAAGCCGCGTCTCTACCACTGGCGCCGCTGCTGGCGCTTCCGCTGGCGGCCCAGCGCCGATTGATGCGCTCGTGGCTGGAAACCAATGCGCCCGATTTGAGTATCTCGTTCCGGTTGATCGAGGAGGCGCTTGAGTTGGCGCGCGGACAGGCAGGCAAGCGACTGGAGCTACCGGGCGGGCGCAATCTTCTCCGGCGGAATCTTCGACTTGAACGGCAGGAACTTTTGTTGGAACTGGAACCTTTGGGCGGCCCGGACGAAGCAGCGCATCGACGAGCGGCGGATTATGAATACGTTTTAGCGGTGCCAGGCGCGGTGGAGGTTCCCGAACTGGGCGTCTGCATGGAAGCGCGAGTGGTGGATGTAGGCGGCGTTCCGGAGGGAAAGCGCGGGCAGCTGCTGGATCTGGGGCGCATGCCGAAGGAAGTCCTGATCCGCAACTGGCGGGCGGGAGATCGTTTCTGGCCGACGCATACAGCCGCGGCCAGAAAAGTCAAGGAGTTGCTGAGTGACCGGCATGCCACCGGAGCGGAGAAAAAGCTCTGGCCGGTTGCGTTTGCGGAAGGCTGCGGGCTGGTCTGGATGCGGGGGTTCGCGGTTCCGGCGGCTTTTCGGTCGCCGGCGGGGGCGTTGCAAGCGATTTGGATTCGCGAGATCGCGGGCATGATGTAACATTCCTTCGTCAGAGTTAGGTTGCTGCTTTATTTAAGAGGAGTGTGACGTTTTAAACCAGGATCCTTACCTCTACCCTTTTTGGGGTACCGCGAAGCGGTGGAACCAAAACAGCGCTATTGAAAGCAAGCGGCGGCGGCTAAAGTGCGCGCGCCCTGCCGTCTTCCGGTCGCGCGGAAAGGGCAGCAAGCAGTGCGCTCCGGCGAACCCCGTTTTTCCACTCGGTGCGAGGCGGCAATTTGGACGCGCACATCACGCCGCACCACTTACTCGCCAGGGGCGGTCGTTAAGTTTGGTGATAGGCTGATACACGAGGAAGGAAGAATGCGATGCGAGTTGCCAGGGAGATTCTAGGTTGGGTCTTACTTGTCGTAGGCATCGTAATCACGGCCACACAGGTCGGCTTCGTGGCGACCGGTATGGGTATTAATATCATTGCTTGGTTGGTTTGCGTTATCTTCGTCGTTACCGGCCTATGGCTCGTTAGTCCAGGCTGGCCTAGAAAGAAGCTTCATGGCGATGATCAGGACACCACTGCGCGAGGGTCCCTGATCTGCTTAAACTGCAGCAAGCAAAATGAGGGCAACGCCAAGTTTTGCATCTATTGCGGAACAGCGTTATCAAGCTTAATTCCGCTCCACACCGCTCCTCCTCCTCCTCCTCCGCAAGTAGATGCAGAGCATCCTTGCCCAAAGTGCAACTCCGGCCCAACCGAAATCTATGAACGGTCACGCGAGGGAGAAGGCTGGACTTGTCGAGCCTGTAATCACACGTGGCAGGTTTCGGCATGAGGGAGGCTCTTATGACCGATCAATTGTTTGAGAAGAGAGCACGAGAATTGGTCAGAGGCGCGGGGGCCGCGGAGGGGCTAACGGGGTATAGCGGGGTATGCTTTGGCATCCTTCGGCCCTGCACCAAAAGTGAGTTTCCACGTTTAGAGTCACGGCATCAGCGTACAAACTTAGTTACCACGCCGGAGGCGCCACTTCCGCTATGAATGCTTCGCCGAATGTCAGGTTGCGCCAGGTGATCTCGTCTGACCAGATTCAGAAAAGAGTCCGCGAACTGGGACGGCAGATTTCCGACGATTATCGCGGCCAGACTGTAGTCGCGCTGGGGATTCTGGAGAACAGCTTCCTGTTCATGGCCGACTTGGTGCGGGCGGTTGATGTACCCGTCATCTGCGCCTTTATCAAGCCGAAATACAAGCAGAGCAAGCAGGGCGAGTCTCCGCTATTGGAGATTTTTTTCAGTCACGAACTGGCGATCGCCGGCAAGCATGTGCTGCTGGTCGAGGGGGTGGTGCACTCGGGCGTGACCACCGAATTCCTGATGAGCGACCTGCGCGGACGGGGCGCGGCTTCGGTGAAGCTGGTTACGCTGCTCGATCGCCAGGCCGCCCGCCGCGTGCCGCTGCAGCCCGACTACTTCGGCTTTCTGGTCGATGACACGTTTCTTTGCGGCTATGGATTGGGGAGTCCCGAGCAGACGGGACGGAACCTGCCGTTTGTGGCCGCGTCTACTTAAATCGCTGCTTGATGTCGTGTGCGGACGGGGCGGAGCCTGTCCTGAGCGCAGCCGAAGGAACCCGTCCAGGCGCGGCAAAGCCCCGCTGCCCCATGCGCCCTTCCATCGCGTGACTTCTGTCACTTCCTTCTGGTCCCCCGTTTTCCTTACAAAAGGTCTAAAATGAGGCAACAGGCTTTTCCCAGTCGAATTTCCGCCTCCGGCATCTAATATGAGCGAAGAGGCGGCGTCTTTTGTATTGGGTGGGGATGAGGCTGCACTTAGAGGAGTTTTAGGTGAATTCGACGATCAAGACGGTACTATTCTGGGGGGTCATCGTGGTCTCGGCCTTCCTGCTCTGGCAGGTCGTGAAAACCGGCAGCAATGCCCAGAAGGAAAAAGAAATCGGCTTCTCTGAATTCCTGTCGGACGTGGACCAGGGCAATATCCACGACGTCACGTTCATCGGTCAGGAAGTAAAGGGGAAGTTCAAGAACCCCGACTCGCCCTTTCATACGATTGTGCCGGCGAACTATCCGGATATGTACAAGAAGCTGACGGAAAAGAATGTTCCGTACAGCTTCAAGGACATCAGCAACGGCACCTGGCCCAGCTGGATTCTCAACCTGGCGCCGCTGGTTTTGCTGGGCGCGCTTTGGTTCTTCATGATCCGGCAAATGCAGACGGGTGGCAACAAGGCGCTGTCGTTCGGTAAGAGCCGCGCGCGCCTGCTCTCCATGCAGCAGAAAAAAATCACGTTCAAAGACGTGGCCGGCGTGGATGAGGCGAAGGAAGAACTTCGCGAAATTATCGAGTTTCTGCGCGAAGCGCAGAAGTTCCAGAAACTTGGCGGACGCATTCCGAAGGGCGTGCTGCTGGTTGGACCTCCCGGAACGGGCAAGACCTTGCTGGCGCGAGCGGTCGCCGGCGAAGCCAATGTTCCCTTCTTCTCCATCTCCGGCTCCGACTTTGTGGAAATGTTCGTGGGCGTGGGCGCGAGCCGCGTGCGCGACCTGTTCGAACAGGGCAAGAAAAACGCTCCCTGCATCATTTTCATCGACGAAATTGACGCCGTCGGACGTCACCGTGGTGCTGGGCTAGGCGGCGGACACGATGAGCGCGAGCAGACTTTGAACCAGTTGCTCGTCGAAATGGACGGCTTCGAATCGAACGAAGGCGTCATCCTGATGGCGGCGACCAACCGTCCCGATGTCCTCGATCCGGCGCTGCTGCGGCCCGGGCGTTTCGACCGCCGCGTGGTGGTGAATCGTCCCGATGTTCGCGGACGGGAAGAAATTTTGCGCGTGCATACCCGCAAGATTCCACTCGCCGACGATGTGGATTTGTCCGTGCTCGCCCGCGGCACACCGGGATTCTCCGGCGCGGACCTGGCCAACATGGTGAACGAAGCGGCGTTGGCGGCGGCCCGGCCGAACCGCAAGGCCGTCCTGATGTACGACTTCGAACTGGCGAAAGATAAAGTGCTGATGGGCGCGGAACGCAAGTCGCTCTTGCTCTCCGATGAAGAGAAGAAGAACACCGCGTACCACGAGGCCGGACACGCGCTGGTGGCTGCTGTGCTGCCGCACTCCGATCCGGTGCACAAGGTCACCATCATTCCGCGCGGCATGGCGCTCGGTTTGACCATGCAGTTGCCCACCGACGATCGCCACAACTACTACAAGAACTATCTCGACACGCAGATCTCTATCCTGATGGGCGGGCGTATCGCGGAAGAGCTTTTCTTGAACCAGATGTCGACGGGCGCCGGTAACGACATTGAGCGAGCCACGGAACTGGCGCGCAAGATGGTTTGCGAGTGGGGCATGAGCGACCTCGGGCCGCTGACCTTCGGCAAGAAAGAAGAGCAGATTTTCCTGGGACGCGAGATCGCGCAACACCGCGACTACAGCGAAGCCACCGCCATCCAGATTGACGAAGAAGTCAGGAAAGTGGTGAGCGCCGGGTACGCGACGGCCAAGGGGATCCTCTCGGAGAATCGCGAAACACTGATCCGGATCGCGAAGGCGCTGATCGAACGCGAAGTGCTGGACGCCTCCGAGATCAAGATGCTGGTCGAGGGGCAGGATCTGCCCCCCATCAAGCCGCTCCCGGCGAAGGCCGACGACGGCGTGCAGCAAGTCCTCAAGCCGGAACGGGCTCCTGCCAAAGGCGGCGAGCGGCCGGCGACGGCGTAAGTGCAGTGGTCAGTGGCCAGTGGCCAGTGGCCAGCAAATAGTGAATAGTTTCATGTGGGCGGTCGGTTTTCGGCCGCCCTTTCCTTTCTTGCAGCACCAGCGCCACAACCGCAAGGATTTTTCGCGGACCACTGACCACTGATCACCGACCACTGACCACTGCGCTTGCCGTGCGATACTATGCGTCGTGAATCTGACTCTCCAATCTAAAGTTGCTCTTATCACTGGCGGATCGCGCGGGATTGGCGCGGCGGCGGTGCGGATGTTTGTAGCCGCGGGCGCGAAAGTTGTATTCAATTATCAAGCGGCAAGGGCCCAGGCCGAGGATTTGGTGCGGGAATGTGGCGCGGAAAACTGTCGCGCGCTGCAAAGCGATCTTTCCACCACCGCGGCGGCGCGGCAACTGGTATCGTCTGCGATCTCGGCCTTCGGGCGACTCGACATTCTGGTCGCGAATCACGGCATCTGGCCCCCTGAGGACGCATCCGTCGACCGCATGTCGGAAGAACAATGGCATCGCACCATCGCCGTGAATCTGGATAGCGTCTTCACGCTCGTCAAGCATTCGGTGGGGCAGATGAAGAAGCAGGCCGCAGCGTCCTCCGGAGCATCATTCGAAACTGCGGCCGGCCACATCGTGCTGGTCAGTTCGACGGCCGGCCAGCGCGGCGAAGCTTTCCACTGCGACTATGCGGCCTCGAAAGGCGCGTTGATCAGCATGGTGAAAGGACTCTCGACCGAACTGGCGCCCGAGCATATCTATGTCAATTGCGTCGCGCCGGGGTGGGTGGCTACGGACATGGCTGCGCCGGCCTTGAATGATCCGCCCACACGCGAGAAGGTTTTTCGCGGCATACCGCTCGGCCGCGTGGGGACGCCGGAAGAGATCGCGGGGCCGATTCTGTTCCTGTGCACGCCGTATGCCGGATTTATCACGGGCGAAGTTTTCAATGTGAATGGCGGGGCGGTGCTGGTTGGGTGAGGTCAGTGTGGCGCGGACACTCTTGTCCGCGAAATGTATGCCCCAGAGAAAGGCAAGGGCAACCGGACAAGAGTGTCCGCTCTACACGATCCGTTCTCTGGTACAGCTAAAATGGGCTTAGGCGCTTCTAACCAAGTATCCATGTACCGTCTTGTTGCCATTTTGCTGCTGTGCGCGCTGGGCGGTGCCCAAACCGCTCCAACCCCCGCGCCCGCTCAGCCCGCCGTCAACATGAACGACTCCGACAACGCCCGCAAGGCGCGGGCGGTTCTCGATCAGGCCATCGAGGCGCTAGGCGGGCAAGCCTACCTCACCTATGAAGACAAGTGTGAGGAAGGCCGCTACTATCCGCTCTATCACGGACGTACCGAGAGCACCGGGATTCCCTACCGATACTATCTCGAGTATCCGGACCGGGACCGTTTCGAAGTCATCCACACCAAGGACGTTTTTTTCCTGTTCGGGCAGGTGGGTGACATCAAGGTCAAAAACAAGAACGATATTGTTCTGATTCACAACGGCGACAAAGGATACGAGGTTACGTACAAGGGAACGGCGGCGCAGGATAAGCTCGATTTGCAGAACTACCTTCGCCGCCGCGAGCATTCGCTCGAATGGGTGTTCCGCAAGTGGATGCGCGATCCGAACGTGGCCCTCTTCTATGATGGCCTGGCGGTAGTGGATGGCAAGGAAACCGAAGGCGTTACGCTGCTCAACCGCGAAAACGACTCGGTGAGCGTTTTCCTCGACCAGAATTCGCACTATCCCGTCAAGATCAGTTACTCGTGGCGCGATCCGAAAGACAAGCAGAAGAACGTGGAAGATGAGATTTACGACAGTTACAAACTGGTGCAGGGAATCTGGACGCCCCACTCCATTACCCGTTATTTCAACGGAGAGACTTCGCAGCAGCGCTTCATCAACGTCGCGAGCTACACCCCGAAACTGCCCGATTCTATGTTCGAAGCAGCGGTGACCTACGACCCCAAAGCACCACTGAAGAAACCGTAAGCGGTCATTGTAAAAAGTGCACTTGTCACTTGTCAGGCCAGTGTCATAGCGACCCACAACCTGAAGCTGCCGGAATGGCCGGCCGTTAGGTTGCACCAAACGGACAGCTTGACAATCCGGTAAGTGTGCGTACATAGTGTACATACTAATAAACTCCGATCCCAACTAAGGCGCGGAAATGCTTTTCGAGTGGGACGAAGGCAAGAGGCAGGCGAATCTCGCAAAACACCACATCGATTTTCGGGATGCCAAACGAGTGTTTGACGGGCCGGTGTTCGAGAGAATTGACCGCCGTCATGGTGAAGATCGCACATTCGCTGTCGGCCTTATGGAAGACATTGAAATCGTAGTGGTCTACGTGATGCGCGGCAAACGGCGGCGAATTATTTCGGCAAGGAGGGCACACCGCAATGAAAGGCAAGAATACACGGACCGGCTCAAGCGCGCGGGCAAAGGGCAAGACTGACTTTAGACGCTTGCGCGAAATGCGCGATCAGGACATCGACTACTCTGATATCCCCAAGCTGGATAAATTGTTTTGGAAGAAAGCCAAGCTCACCATGCCGGAACCCAAGGACCGCTTGACAATCCGGGTTGACCATGATGTTGTGCAATGGCTCAAGCAAAAGGGTAGCGGCTACCAGACCCGCATTAATGCCATTTTGCGCTCCTACATGAAGGCCCAATCTGGCGAACGGGCAGATAGCCGAACATAAACGTCATGCCCACTCCGCCACCGCAGAGCTTCACTCCTGGGCATCGGCCAACTGGGCAATGCGCCGCACATGGATTTTCTTCTCGCGTTTGCGGGTCTGGGCGATGTCGTAGGAAGCCTGCATCCGCATGAGCGTGTCCATCTGCACACCGAAGGCTTTCTCAATGCGCAGCGCCATGTCCCCCGACAGGTCGGCCTTGCCATTAAGCAAGCTGGACAGCGCGGGACGGGAAACCCCAAGCGCGATCGCCGCCGCCGTTACTGACAAGCCCGCAGGCTGGATGATTTCGGTGCGGATGAAATCTCCTGGATGGGGCGGGTTCTTCATGGGCATGGTGTTACTCTCCTGTGTGGGTCAGCCGACCCTGATTTGTTGCGGTTGCTAGTGGTAGTCTTCCAAAAAAAACGACTGTAGCCTGTAGCTTAACGCTTGTCAATGCGGAAACCCCGCGTCGCGCAAGCCATCCCCTTTGATGACCCCCAGGTTGGTAAAGAAAGCCGCCATTCCCCGACAAAACAAGGCCAGATTCCCCCTTCGTTACCCCCCCAATCTACAACTGCCTGAATAAGTTAGCCCAAGCCACGGTGCAACCAGCCACGAAGTGTGGCTGTTTTGCCACATACGGAAGTCCGCCCATCCCTGTAAGCTTATAGACCACAAAAGACTTACACATCTCCCCCTTGACGTACGAGCAAACAATTCGTGCTGCGGTGACCTGCACCGGAGTGGGTCTGCACAGCGGCGCTCCGGTCAGCCTGCGGATTCTGCCCGCCCCTCCCGGAACGGGAATCGTCTTCCACCGCACCGACCTCGACAGCTTCGCCATCGAAGCCAGCGGACGCAACGTAGCCCGCGTCAGTTACGCCACCAGCCTGATGAAGAAGGGCGTGCTCATCTCCACCACCGAACACCTGCTCTCGGCGTTTACCGGCGTCGGCATCGACAACGCCATCGTCGAACTGGACAATCTGGAGTTGCCCATTCTGGATGGCAGCGCCCGTCCCTTTGTAGACATGATTCAAAAGGCCGGCATTCGGCAACAGCGCAAAGCGCGCACTTATCTCCGAATCGTGCGCGATATTGAGTTGCGCGAGGGCGACAAATTCATTGCCGTCTATCCGGCAGACGCCTATTCGGTTTCTTATTCGATCAATTTCCCCCACCCGCTCATCGGCAAGCAGACCTTCTGCGTGCGGCTGACCAATGGCAGTTATCTCAAAGAGGTTGCGCCGGCGCGCACCTTCGGATTCCTGCATGAAGCCGATGCCATGCGGCAGCAGGGACTGATCCGCGGCGCATCGACCGAGAATGCGATCGTGATGAACCGCAGCGAAGTGCTGAACCCGCCGTTGCGTTTTCCCGACGAGTTCGTGCGCCACAAAGTTCTCGACCTGATCGGCGACCTGGCTTTGATCGGAAAACAGATCCTGGGTTCGGTGGTGGCCGACCGCGCCGGCCACGCCATGCATACCGCGCTGGTCTCGCGCATTTTGCGCGACCGGTCGTACTGGGAAGAAACAGAACTGGAAGATGAAACTGCGGCGCCGGCCTTCGCCTCCGCGGTTGCTCTTAGCCGCTAGCTGGCTAAACGGCATCTGACTTGCCATAGAGACCCGGCTTGCCCGCTTCTCTACTGAAAAAGATGCGCCATGTGTGACGGCGCGGCCGCCACTCTCCTCGCCCGAACACTCACGTCCCTTGGTACATGCACTTTCATGCCGTTGAGTACACGCCCGCACTGAAGCACAATCCAAAAGGCAGGATCTGCTTCGTGTTGGCGAACGCCTCCCGAGTCTTTCCGCATTTGGCCCATTAACCTTCATTACTGGGGTAACTATCAGCGGATAACCCAGCCCGCTTACCATCTCACTATCGTCGGTGCACACTGGGAAAGAACTGTATGGGTGAGAAAATCGTCCCGGCAGGAACTTCGACCGAGCTGCCCCGGGTGAAGGCGCTACAGGACATTCTTGAGCGCATTGCGCCGCCGATCTCCACTCAGATTACCGATCCAGCCCCCGCCAATTCGCCCACCAACGGCAATGCCGCCGAAGTCCCACTCACAGTGGAGAAAGCCTACTACGAACAGATTATCGAGAACGCGCCGGAAGCGATCAGTATCGTCAACCAGGACGTACGCATTCTGCGTATCAACGGGGAGTTCACCCGCCTGTTCGGCTTTACCGCGGATGAGGCTGCAGGAAAACGGCTCGACGCGCTTATCGTGCCGCCCGATCGCTATGCGGAAACCGCGTGGATCGCCGAAAGCCTCAAGACTGAAAGCAAACTCACGCTCGAGACCCGGCGTCAGCGAAAAGATGGCTCACTGGTCGAGGTGCTGCTCTCCACCTCACGCGTGACGGTGAACGGCCATGGACTTGGAGCCTACGTCTCCTACCGCGACATCACCGAGCAGAAGCGCGCCGAGGATTTGAATGCGGCTTTGTACGCCATCGCGGCGCGCAGCCAGTCGGCCGAAGATCTGCAACAATTCTTCGCCGCCATTCACAACATCGTCGGCCAGTTGATGAACGCGCGTAACCTTTACATCGCGCTCTACGATCCGCAGTCTCAGTTGTTGCGCTTTCCCTACTTCGTCGATGAACAGGACTCTATCCCCGCCCCCAAGCCTCTGGGTCGCGGCCTGACCGAATACGTCCTGCGAACCGGCGAACCCCTGCTGGCGACCCCGGAAGTCTTCGAGGAACTGGTGCAGCGCGGCGAAGCGGAACTGATCGGTGCTCCGTCGGTGGACTGGCTGGGTGTTCCCCTGAAGAGCGCCACGGCCTGCTTTGGAGCCCTGGTCGTCCAGAACTACAGCGAAAACACCCGCTTCGGAGAGCGCGACCGCGAGATTCTGAAATTTGTTTCGCAGCAGCTGGCCGCGGCCATCGAGCACAAGCGCGATGAAGAAGCGCTCCGCCGCTCCGAGGCCCGTTCCCGTTCTCTCATCTTGAGCGCCGCCTTCGGTATTTGTCGCTGCACACTCGCCGGAAGATTCCTCGACGTGAATCCGGCGCTCATGACCATGCTCGGGCATGAATCGGTCGAAGATCTTCTCCAGCTCAATGCGCGGCGCGAAGTCTTCGTCAATCCGCAGGACTGGGACCGCCTGGCCGAGGACTATCGCTCAACCGGAAGCCGGAATGGCGTGGAAGTGCAGTGGAAACGGAAAGACGGGAACGTCATCTTCGTGCGCCTCAGCGGCTGCGACGCCACTATCACCGATGAACCCGAGGAAGCATTGGAATTGATCGCCGAAGATATCACCGACCGGCGTCAGCTCGAAGAGCAGCTTCGCCAGGCGCAGAAAATGGATGCCGTCGGCCGCCTCGCCGGCGGCGTCGCCCACGACTTCAACAACCTTCTGATGGTGATTAACGGATACACCGAGGTGTTGCTGGAGCAGTTGGAAAAGGGCAGCGCCATGCACCAGAAAGTCCTGTCCATCCAGCAGGCAGCCGACCGCGCCGCCACCCTCACCCGCCAGTTGCTGGCCTTCAGCCGCAAGCAGCTCCTCGAGCTCAAGGTGGTCGACGTCAACACCGTCATCGCGGACATGGAGCGCCTGCTGCGCCCCTTGATCGGCGAAAACATCGAATTGGTGACCCGCCTCTCCACCCAAACCGGTCACACTCGCGCCGACGTCAGCCAGCTTGAGCAGGTCATCATGAACCTGGTCGTCAATGCCAAAGATGCCATGCCCGAAGGCGGCAAGCTCACTTTGCAGAGTTCCGACGTTACCGTGCGCCAAAACTTCAGCGAACACCGTTTTATCCAGCCCGGACGCTATGCCGTGGTCTCGGTTACCGATACCGGCCAGGGCATGGACAAGGAAACCCAGTCCCGCATCTTTGAGCCGTTCTTTACCACCAAGGAAAAAGGAAAAGGCACCGGCCTCGGCCTCTCCACCGTCTACGGCATCGTCAAGCAGAGCAATGGATACGTCTTCGCCAAAAGTGAGCTCGGAGCGGGCACAACTTTCCACGTTTACCTGCCGCGCGTGGAAGATTCCGCCGAAGAGCTGAGCCCGGCCAAGTCCCAGCAGAACGAAGCAGGCGGCTGCGAAACCGTTTTGCTGGTGGAAGACGAGGAATCCGTGCGCGAACTCGTGCGTCTGACCCTCGCCTCTCGCGGCTACCACGTCCTCGAAGCCGAAAATGGCGAGTGCGGTCTGCGCATCGCCGAGGACTGCAAAGAACCCATCGATATCCTTATCACCGACGTCGTCATGCCCGGTATCGGCGGGCGCGAACTGGCAAAGAAGCTGCTCGCGCTGCGTCCCGGCATCAGCGTGCTCTATCTTTCGGGCTACACAGAAGATACCGTCATCACCCATGGCGCGCTCGGTCCCAGCACCGCGTTTCTGCAGAAACCCTTCACCCTTCAGTGTCTCGCCGAGAAAGTCCGCGAGGTCCTGCGCTCCCGATCCGCACCGCCGTCCGCCCCCAAGTCAGTCGCGAAATCGGCTTCGAACTAACTTCGCTGCCGGTTACGGCTCCGACCTCGCTGCCGGCTACGGCTCTACAGCTTGCCGAAAACCTCAAGCTTCGTATCAGGGCATCGCTTAGCCCCGGAGGGGCGTCCGAGCTTAGCCCAGCGCTTCAGCGCTGGGAAAAGCGGAAGAAATGATTCAAGTCCCGGAGGGACGACCGAAAATAGCCCGGCGCTTTACAACTTGCGGAAAAAATCGGTTTCGTATCAGGGCATCGCTTTAGCGATGCCGTAAGTTCTTTGAATTGAGATGCCCCTTTACGGGCTGTACGCCGAAGACCGAGTTTTCCCAGCAATCTGTCTAGCCCGCGCTCCAACGCTTGCAACTTTTTCCCCGTCCCCCTCGTCTTATACGTAGCTGGGTAATGAAGTGTGGGCTTTCGGCACCAGACCCATCCAAGTCTGCCGGCCGTACGTACTTCAATAGGGTGAACAATAACCGGGGTGAACTATGTGTGGTGAGCCATGCTGATCGGGAAACCGGCTGCGATTCCGTCTTCTGAAATTACTCCCCAAGCGACTTATCTGAACCGGCGCAACTTCCTCGCCGGCGCAGCCATCGCCGGCGCGGCTGCCGTTACCGGTGTCGCCTTCCGTGATCTTGCTGAGCCCGCGCTCACCGCCCTCGCCAACTCTAAGATTGATGGCCTCCAGAAAAGCCCCTTCAGCACAACCGAAAAGGAAACGCCTTACAAGGATGTGACCAACTACAACAATTTCTACGAATTCTCCACCGACAAATACGAGCCTGCCGGCCTGGCAAAGAATTTCAGGACCCGTCCCTGGACGGTGACCATCGACGGCGAGGTCAAGAAAAAGCAGGTGCTCGACGTCGACGCAATCATCAAGATGGCTGCTCCCGAAGAACGCATCTACCGTCATCGCTGTGTCGAGGGCTGGTCGATTGTCGTCCCCTGGGTCGGATTTTCCCTGAGCGAACTGATCAAGCGCGCCGACCCCCTGCCCAAAGCAAAGTATGTCGAGTTCACCACCTTGTACGATCCCAAACAAATGCCGGGCCAGCGCACCAGCGTGTTGCAGTGGCCGTACGTCGAAGGTCTCCGCATGGACGAGGCCATGCATCCGCTCGCCCTGCTCTGTTTCGGCATGTACGGCGAGGAGCTCCCGAATCAAGACGGCGCCCCGCTCCGCATCGTACTTCCATGGAAGTACGGATTCAAAAGCGCCAAGTCGATCGTCCGCATCCGCTTCACCGAGGGCCAGCCCTTGAACAGCTGGCAGCAGGCCAATTCCCACGAATACGGTTTCTATTCGAATGTGAATCCCAACGTCGACCATCCTCGTTGGAGCCAAGCCAAAGAACGCCGCCTGGGTGAATTCCTCAAGCGGCCGACCCTGATGTTCAATGGTTACGACCAGGTGGCGAGCATTTATGCCGGCATGGACCTGAAGAAAAACTTCTAGGAATTGTAATTGGCAATTTGTAATTTGTAATTTGAAGCTCCGGCACCTCTAAATGATTTGTCATCCCGAGCGAAGCGAGGGATCTGCAGTTGATTTGTCATCCCGAGCGAAGCGAGGGATCTGCAGTTCGCCGCAAAATGCAGATCCCTCGCTTCGCTCGGGATGACAAGCTCCGGCAATCCAGAATGAAACTCCGCCTCACAAAACTCGCGCTCTTCCTGGCCGCCTTGATTCCGCTGGGACGCCTGCTGTGGAAGGCTTTTCATGCCGGTCTGGGCGCCAATCCCATCGAGGTCATCACGCACTCTACCGGCGACTGGACGCTGATCTTTGTTCTCACCACCCTCGCGATCACGCCTCTTCGCCGCCTCACCCGCCAATACTGGCTGATCGGCGTCCGCCGCATGATCGGACTGTTCGCATTCTTCTACGGAACGCTGCACTTCCTGACCTACATCTGGCTCGATAAGTTTTTCGATGTCCATGAAATGTTGAAAGACATCGCCAAGCGCCGATTCATCACCGTAGGCTTCTCTGCCTTCGTCCTCATGATTCCCCTCGCCCTGACGTCGACAACATGGTCGATCCGCCGCCTGGGCGGCCAGAACTGGCAGCGCCTGCACCGCCTGATCTATCTCACGGGGATCCTGGCGGTGGTGCATTACACCTGGCTGGTGAAGGCCGATCGCCGCAAGCCCTTCGAGTACGGCATCGTGCTCAGCATCCTGCTCGCCTACCGCGTGGGGGTCTGGGCGTCCGAAAAGGCCTCCAAAAACCGCAAGCAGCCCGACCTGCTGGCCCCAGCCCGGAGCCGGGGGGAAGCCACCAAGGCTTGAGGAAGTGCCCCGCCAATTTTTTTTACCGAAACTTTGCTCTACAATCCGGGTTAGCCGCATCCTAAGAATTAAAGACAGGAGTGTCTTATGAATCCCCATGCCTCCACCCAGTGTGCCGGACGCCTGCTCATGGCTCTGGCGATGATCGCGAGCATCCTTTTGATAGCGGGCTGCAGCTCCAGCGGCAGTGCGCCCGCGCCCAACCCCGTCGGCTTCAGCATCGGCAGCCTGACTGGCACCTACGTTTTTTCGTCGCAAGGCGTAGATGCCAACGGAGCCCCCATAGCTCTGGCGGGCACTCTCGTGACCGTCGGAAAAGGCGCCATTACCGGAGGCACGATGGACGTGGTTGACATAGGGGTCGCTGCGGTGTCCCCGGTCGCTCAAGGGATCACCGGCTCCTATTATGTCAACAGCGACGGCCGCGGGCAGGCCTCGCTTAGCAGTACGGCGTACGGAACCTTTGTCCTGGATTTCGTCCTGACCTCGACCTCGCACGGGCTGGTCACCGAATTCGACGGCAATGGCACGGGCAGCGGCACCATCGACTTGCAGACGACTCCGATCACCAGTCTGACTCAGATCGCAGGGCCCTATGCCTTCAGTCTTGCCGGTAGCGACGCGGGCGGCTTTCCCTTCGCCAGCCTCGGGGCGTTCACGCTCGGCTCCAACGGCGCCTCCACCGCCGGCGTCCAGGACTTCAATGACAACGCTGTCCCTATCAACCAAGGGAGCCTCAGCGCCGGCGCAACTGTGGGCTCGGGGACCGGTCCCGGATCAATCACCCTTACCTCCAACTACGGCCCGCTCCTCTTTGACTACTACCCGATTGACGCCACCCACTTCAAGCTCATCGAAACCGACTACCATTACGCGTTCCTGGCCGGCGATCTCTTCACCCAGACCGGCGCTGTCATCCCCAATGCCCCAATGGTATTCACCATGGCGGGCGGCACCGAAACCAGCGGCCCCGTCGCTGACGGTGGCCTGATGACCTCGGACGGAACCGGCAACTTTTTCAGCGGCCTTGAGGACGTCAATAACGCCGGTTCGGTGCCACCGCAACTGCAATTTTCGGGCGCCCTCGATGCGGCCGCGAGCGGGCCTACCGGCGGCAGGGTTTTTGTCAATCTCGCTGGCAGCTTTTTTCCCGCCACTAGCTGGGTTGTCTATCCCTCCAGCGGCGGACTGCTGATGCTGGAGGCGGATCATGGAAACGTTACCATCGGCGCCGGTTACGCGCAGCAGTCCGGTGTCACTCTGCCGGCTTCGGAAAACTTCGGATTCAATCTTTCCGCGATCGATCTTAACAACGGCCAGGGAGATTTCGAAGAAGACGACATCGCCCAGTTCACCACCACCAGCACCGGCTTCACCGGAATTGTCGACATCAACGATGAGGGCACTACCACCCCAAACCAGTCCTTCATCGGCGCCTACGCCACCACGATCGACAGCGCTGGCCGCGGCCAAGTCACTACCATCGCCAACAATTCCGCCTATGTCAGCTTCAACTTCTATGCCGTGAGCAACAACCAGTTCCTCCTCCTTGAAACCGATCGCATTCAGATCGGGGTGGGGACATTCGAGCAGCAGAGTGCATCCGGGGCCGGGGGAGATGCGCGGTCGCACGTCTCGATCATGCATCCAGTCTTGCGCCCGGCACTCCAATTACACGGAGCCGCGCGCCGCAGGTAGATTCTTAAAGTTCGCCTAAACAACCAAGGGCGCGGCTCCAACGCCGCGCCCTCTCGTCTCGCAACGTCCTCGGCACTCCTGCCGTCCGATGAGGAGAATAGCCGTGAGAATAGTAACGAGAAAAGCGTGTAGTGATGGGGATGTGTGGTGAAGCGGCCCGGCCACATCCGTGGTTTTGAGCGCTAACGCCTGTTCTCGACACCCGAGACCTTTCCATGGTGCTGCTGTACAGAAAGAGGGAGGATTAGTGGTCATTGGCGTTAGTGTGGGATACTTCTTTCGCAAGGCACACGCTGTACGGGGGAGAGCGATGGGGACATTGGGACGCAGGCTTCGGGTGCCAGCTGTCTTCTATAGTTTGGCAATTGGCGCTTTTCTGGCGGTGTTAATGCCACAGGCTCGCGCGCAGGCCCAGGGTAACGGGTCATCCTTCTATGGACGTCAGTTCGCGGCCCTCGCCCACAACACCATCGCTCATCAGTTTGTCATGTTCGGTGGGACCGACGGACATTATGGGACCTTCGACGATACCTGGATCTGGCGTGGATCAACATGGGAAAAACAGACGCCGGCAAGGCGCCCAGAACCTCGGATACAAGCTGCCATGGCCTATGACAGTGCGCGAGGGGAGGTAGTGCTGTTTGGCGGCACCGACCAGCACAGCCGCCGCACCGCTAGCACACCGTGGGCCACCGTGCAAACGTTCCCCGCCATCATGCACTACGTGGGTACTGTTGTCCTCTATCGCGACATGTGGATCTGGGACGGTAAGGATTGGACGCAAAGAAGTCCGGCGCAAGCGCCCTCGGAAAGGAGCTGTTTTGAGATGGCGTATGACGCGGCGCGCAAGCAGGTCGTGCTTTTTGGGGGGTTAAGTGTAGAGGGAAAGACCCTGAACGACACCTGGGTGTGGGACGGAAGCAATTGGAGGAAGATGAATCCCGCCACCACCCCACCCGCGCGATCTTGGCAAGCCATGGCTTATGACCCCAATTCCGGCCAAATCGTGATGTTCGGGGGCAGCGATGGGCGGACTGATCTCGGCGACACGTGGTTATGGGACGGCAAGAACTGGACGCAGGCGGAGCCGTGGGGAGATCTGCCTGAGCCGCGCTTCGAGGCGGGCATGGATTACGATCCGAGCCAGGAAAGAGCGGTGTTGGTTTCCGGGTGGGGAAGAGAGGCAGATACAAACGATAGTTGGACCTGGGAGGGAGACCACTGGGAGAAGATGGCTAGGTGGGAGGAAAGCGGCCGGGCGAAGGTCGCCCACTGGGAATTTGAACAGATTTATGACTTTTCGAAGTTCGATCCCAAAGATGCAGACCGTGCATTGATCGTGAACGTAAGAGCGTCCCTCAACATTTGGGTTCCGAGGTATGTTCGGGGCCGGAACCCAGAGGGCAAGAATGGTGACGGCCAACCTCCGGACGCTCCGCAATAAGTTGACGAAATATCGCGATTGCAGTCAAAATCCCACTCCGGGGGCGAACAGACGGCGCAAACTTGTGACATCGCCTGTGTCTGTTGAAAAAGTCCCGTAGCCGCTGCGGTTTTCCTTCGGTACTTTCCTCTGTGTGTTTTTAGTTTTTTAGTTCTTTGGGGACTTCCGACTCACGCGGTTGCGGTTTGGAGTTC
>Ga0074045_10000921_pt1 | contig 28868 bp, 27 predicted proteins | sample BogForMeECP23OM2_FD_94442 | JGI IMG/M metagenome (GOLD analysis project Ga0074045, IMG submission 94442) | Bog forest soil microbial communities from Calvert Island, British Columbia, Canada - Bog Forest MetaG ECP23OM2 | ecosystem: Environmental > Terrestrial > Soil > Wetlands ...
ATCCATCGTCGCATGCGTCATGCTCATCATGCTCTCGAGGCTTTTCTCACTCCGCAATCTCGAGCAGGTGGCCAAGACCGAATTCGTCTATGCGGTCTCCACGGTGGTCATAGTCATAATGGTGCTCACCCTCATCGGAGTGGTGGAAAACCAGCCCACCGCGCCGGGCGGCGTCGCCAATTGCCTTTACCTGACCTCTTTCGGGCAACCGTGCACTTCAGGCACGCAGATACAGGACCCCAACAATCCGGGCTCCTTCCTGAAGACCGACACGCTCATAGATTGGATGAACCTCTACATGAGCGCGCCCGCGAACTGCGTGCCCCAGTTCATGCGGCTTCTATATACGCTCGAGATACCTGTCGGCGCCATGACTTCGGTGTACATGGAGATATTCATGTCCGAGCAGGCGTCAGGATTCGGGCTGAAGTGGGTCGAGGAGCGCATCATGAACGCGGTCCAATCCTTCACGTTCTATATGTACATCTTCTATCTGCTCGGGCATCTCTTCGAGTTCATCAAATATTATGCCGGTTTCTTCTTCTCGATAGGGGTAGCGCTGCGCGCCCTCCCCCCGACCAGAGGGGCCGGCGCGTATGTCATGGCTTTGTCGGTCGGGCTCTATTTCGTGTTCCCGCTATCGTACGTAGTGATAGCCACGCTTTTCATGCCGCATGCCGCCTCGGATATCGTCAGCATCCAGAATACCGGCGGATCCTTCCAAGAGATCTGCGTCCTTCCCACAGCGCCTGACGTGTCCTCCCTCAATTGCGGCGCAGGGGATCCAAGCAGCGCGTTCATATTGCCTTCGATAATATCCTCGAGCCAGGACACTTTATCGCAAGTGCTCACCGTCCAGATCGACGGGCTCGGCAAGCATATGGTCTATGTGATATGCATCTTCCCGCTCATCGCGTTCACGATACTCCTGACGTTCGTGCTCAACACGACCACGCTTTTCGGAGGCAACATACCGGAGATTGGCCGCGGCATCGTCAAGCTGATATAGTTTTTAATACACAGATGCGTTATCCACGCATGTCAAGCCGGAAGTTCGTCATAGACACCTCGTTGTTCGTAAACCCGCACGCGCGGGCCAAGCTCGGCAAGGACCCCTCATCCGCAGTCCGCGGGTTCGTCAGGCTCATGTCCGGCATCGATGCCGAGATATACATGCCGCCATCCATCTTCAAGGAGCTCTCCAATTTCGCCACCAAAGAAGCGATGGAATCCTTGGAGCTCGTGATAAAGAAGCGCGCGCCCAACACTTACAGCATAGACCTCCCGGCCGCGGTATTCTACGATTTCATCGAGGACGTGCGCGGAAGGATAAACAAGGGCCTGCGCCTGGCCGAGGAGTTCGCCAAGGACAATAGGCCGGACAACGACGCGAAGCTGAGCAAGCTGCGCGACAAGTACCGCGACATGATGCGCAGCGGGATAATAGACAGCAAGGAGGATCTCGAGCTGGTGCTGCTCGCCAAAGAGCTGGAGGCGACGCTAATATCTTCGGATGAGGGCGCGATAAAGTTCGCGGACCAGATCGGGTGCGGTTGGCTGAACGCCGAGAAATTCCAGCCCCTGCTCAAGGGTCTGAAAAGCAGGAAAAGCTAATCCGTTACGCCTTTGCCTCTCGCGAAAGCCGCGAGGTTCCTGGAAGTTCTCTTGTATACCTTCCTGAAGCGGATCCTGGTCTTGCCTTTCTCCGCTTTCTTCCAGACCAGCTCGACCTTGACATCCTTGCTCATGTGCCTGTGGATATCGTCCCAAATCCTCTGGTCCTTGATGAGCATCTCGAATTCCTCATAGATCTCGACGCCATTTCTCGCCTTCTCGATCGCCTTGCTCAGGCCATCGTAGAAAGCCCTCCCGAGCATCTTCGCGTGGGTGTCCCGGTCGAGCCCGAAATCTTCTATGAAGAAGGCGGATCTCAGCACGCGCTGATGGTAGAATCCCATCGGCATGTCGAATATCAATCCCGAGTTCCCGGATATGTCGTCTATGTCCGACCACGGCGTCACGTATTTCACGGCATCGCTTCGGTCAGCGGTCTTCAGGACCATCCCCTCCTTGCGGGATTTGTTGAGCGAAAGCATGACTTTCTTGAGGCCCTTGAAATCATCGCTCTGGAAAGCGCCGAGCGCAGGAACCCCTTCGATACCGTATCTCTTCAGGATGGCATAACGCTCTTCGCATGGGATGTAGATTCCGTCATCGTGGTACATGTCGAATATGAACAGTTTCGAATCCCCGCCTTCCGTGGGCTTGGTGTATGGCGTGTTGCCGATCATCTCGCCGCAGAGTACATGGCCAGGGTAATCATCGAAGAACTTCACGATCGGGGCCGATTCCCTGGCCTTCTCAGTCACGAAAAGATCCAGGAACCCCCCCCTGGAGAAAGCGTATACATCGCCGTTTATCGATGCCATCCTGACGTTGAATCCGTCTATCTTCTCTTCTGCGAAAAGCGTCTGCCCGGGGCCGATGTTCCTTTTCAGTCCGGCTTCGAGGCTATACACCCTCTTGATGTGCGGGTATCCGTATATCACGCGGTTCTTGACTATGACCGTGCCGCGTACGACCCCGCGGAACTCCTCCCGGAAGCGGATATAATCCAGGTCGCCCTTCTGCCGGTCAGCCTTCCCTCGTTTGAGGGCTTCGGAAACAAGTTCGACCTTGAGCATCGGTTGAGAATCAGCATCAATGTTTATTTATCTTCACCACGGGACCCTTTTCAGTCCGGCCCTGTTGGCGAGTATATTCATGAGGGGGTGGAGGATCAGCGTGAGCAAGATGAAGAACAGCAGGTCCAGCGGATCGAAGAGCGAGATGCTCGCGAACGGGAACACGAACGCAAGCGCGACTAGCAGGAACAAGATCGTGTCCAGCAGGAACTGCCTGCCCGATCCAACACCCAATCTCCTTTTGATGAAGCTCCCGAACGCATCTCCGCACAATGTCCCCACGGAGAGCATGAATCCGGCGAAGAACTGCGTCGGCTCGGTCATGAAGAACGGCGATTGGTAGACCAGCGCGCAAAGGCCGCCCGCAAGGGTCCCTGCCAGGACGCCTCCGATGAAACCCCTTATGGTCTTGCCTTCTCCGAACAGCCTCTTCCCGTCGAAGAAATTCATTCCGAGATCAAGCGGCGTTCCGCCCCCCAGTACCACTGGGGAGGAATTCGCGATGTAAATCGGGAGCAGGAAGAGGAGCAAGTCCAGAAGCTGGTCCATACAAACGGAATTCCCCGCAGAACATTTATATTGATATCCGGCGAAGTTCTGTCCATGGAACCTATGTCTAGAAAACGCCCAGACCAGCCCAGCAGCATCCTCGGAACAGCGGCCGTGCTTGTCATAGCGTTCATAGTCCTGATAGCGCTTTTCTTCGCCTTCAACGCATTGACCCCATCCCTGGAGGGGAGGTGCGTGGCGGTCGTGAATCTGGACGGGCCGATTGTGGCGGATGGCACTGCGCCTTCGCTGATCGATTCCGGAACCCCCGGTTCGAATGATATCGCCAGCAGCATAGAATCCATAAACCAGCGCGATGATGTCGGCTCGGTGCTGTTAGTGGTCAATTCGCCCGGAGGTTCCGTGGTAGGCACAAGGGAGATCTACAATTCCCTCAAAGACCTGGACAAGCCGAAAGTCGCATACTTCCGTGAAGTGGCTGCATCAGGCGCCTACTACATCTCCACAGGGACGGACTATATCGTCTCAGATCCCGATACCCTTACTGGCAGCATCGGGGTCGTCACGACCGTGACGGATCTCAGCGGCATCCTCAACACGCTCGGAGTGAACATCACTGAGATAAAATCAGGCCCATACAAGGACATCGGCTCCCCGTACCGTAACATGACCCCGGAGGAGACGGCCATCATGCAGGGCATCGTGAACGAGATCTACGGAGAATTCAAGAACGTCGTGATCGAGAACCGTGGCAAGCGCCTCAACATGGCGGAATTCGATAACACGACAGACGGCAGGATACTCACTGGAACGCAGGCGCTGCAAGCAGGCCTCGTGGACCAGGTCGGCACCGAGAACGATGCCATACTGAAGGCGGCCGAGCTGGGTAATATCTCCGCTTCATCCGCTTCGGACGTCCGGCTCTGCCCGATCGATACCGGGAGCGATGGCGGCGGGCTTTTCAGCATGGACTCCATCATACGCTCCCTAACGGCGAGATTCAGCACCACCTCAGTGGACTTCAAGTGATCCTTTGAAAAAAGGGACCGGAGATGGATTCAGGATTAGGAACCCATACCCCATTATCCTCCTTGCCGCGCTCTCATTGGCACTTCTATATTCCTTATTCTGGTTCCTGGGCCCGGTGCAGCAGCCGTATTCGGCACCGATCAATCCGGTTGTGGCATGCGCAGATGGCCAGACGAAGCCGTGCGATTCAGGGAACTGCAGCGGGACCGCGCTTTGCATCGATGGCATGTGGAGCGGATGCAGGTGGCAACAGGTATGCGTCCCGGGTTCGACGGAATTGTGCCTTTCCCAGAACTGCCCTGACGGGGTCAGGAAATGCAACCAATGCGGCACGGGTTTCGGTCCGTGCGGCTCTCCGTGAATGAGCGCTAGAGTCATCCTTTTAAATGATACCTCACCATAATCGGTGTTATGCGCGCGTTCATCTTCTCGTTAGATGCTTTCGTGGCCTTCACGCTCGCACTCATGGCTATCTATTCCCTCATATTCTTCTCGAGCGTGCCTTCGGCATATTATTTCCTCCTCACGCAGGGGCATTACCTTTCCAGGGACAGCCTTCTTTCGCTTTCTTTGACATCATGCTCAGCTTACGGGCCGTGCGTGAACTCCGGGGGCTCGATCCTGGATAATATCGTCGCCTATAATGGGCAGACGGACAACCAGATAGACCTCGTGGAAAACACGGTCGGGCCGATGATACCCCGGCAGTTCGGTTACGCTCTCGAGATAAGCAAGGATGGGGGGCAATCCTGGGATCTCATCTATGACACTTCATCATCTCCTGACGATCCGCAGCAGCATACAGGGAAGGACCGGCGCCTCTCCGTCGCTTCCGAGATAATAGCATTCGGATATTCCGGAACGGTGAACAAGTTCAAGACGTCGCCTTACAATTATCTTTCCTGCCTCGGTAACGGCCAGCTCGAAGAAAACACCATCGCAGGTGGGGCCATCGGCACGGGCTCAGGCGGCTCAAAATCGCGCGGCATCATCACCTGCGGCGTGATACCTATCACGAACCATGACGGGACCATAACGGACGAAGTGGCCGGGAACTTGTATCCGACCTATCCAGGCGGGGTGCCTGGCGCGCCGGTCGTCCCCTCGACATATGTGGATCTGATGAAGCTTACGGTGTACATCTAGGTGGTTATGTTGGATAAACGGGGATTCCTTTTCACGGTGACGATCTTCCTGGTGCTCACCTACATCCTGCTATCAATATCCGTATGGGTCAAGTCCGTGGAGGCATCCGAGCAGAGCTATTCCGAATTCTACAAGGAATCCACGGTGGAGCTCGCCATAGACCAGATTACCCCGGCCAAGCTGGACAATGTCACATATGTTATAATGAACCGCGAATTATCGCGCCTCAACGACAACGTGTTCATGGCTGACGATTCTGTCCAGCCAGGCCCTCCGGGCGACGAGAACCAGAATATCCGCGAAGCCATGAGAGAGCTGTTCATGTACGGCAACGCGTCGCCGGATTATTTCACCAACGGCGGGATAGAGACAGAATCCAATTCATCCTTCACGGCCTGGGCGTCCGATCTGAACGACTCCCTCAATTCGATCGGAGTTTACATGGACAGGTTCAATGTCACCAATTTCAATATCAGCCAATCCGGCATCGACAAGGTCGACTATTCTTTCGATTTGACACTCGGAATGAGGGATTACACCAACACGACCTCGGTATCCAGGACATACCACATATCCGACAGCGTCGGGATAAGCGGATTCGTGGATCCCGCGCTTGCCGAAGCCAGCAAGAACAAGGCAGGCGATGCGGAGACGATTTACCGCCAATTCTTTTTCGACGAGAATGATTATCCTTCATCCAATCTGATTTCCGTCACCAAGCTCACCACGGGAGTCTCGGAAGGGCAGGGGTGGCTGTACGACCCGCTGGTCCACGCATCCATCGCCCAGACGGCCATACCGCAATCAGAGCACCAGGATTATATCCTGGTAGGGACGTACAACGACATAAACTCCTTGGGTCCTGACGTATACGATACGTTCGCCGGATACATACTCACGACCGCGCCTGTCCTCTCGCCCACCTGCACAGATTCGACAACCCACCAGGTGTACGATAGCGAGTCATACACTTTCAACCCGATCATATACACTCCGGAACAGGTCAGCAAGGACAAGGTCATATGCGTCGTTGGAACGGGCGGCCCATCCACGCAGAAGCCGTTCATAGTGGCCCCAGGTTTCGACCCTGGTAGCGCTCCGGCCTGCCCGATCCTGGATGGAAGCAACGCCAGGGGGAACTGCATGCTTTTCCAGAACGACCACCAGATAAACGAGGTCCAGGGCAACGTCCTCCTGAAGGCGGACGCGTCCTCAGGGCTCAGCGGCCTATACGATCTCGAGAAGGTCAGGGATTTCACGATGTGCGGCTACTACACCCAGAACCCAGACGCGCCTTCCTACCTCCAGCGCCTCCTATCGGATCCATACTCAAAGAAGGACGCCAACCTCGGCATCGAGACCTTCGTGATAGGGAATTATGCCAATGATTCGAATGTCTACGGTCCGAATGGCAACGGCGTCAGCAGCAGGCTCGATACCGAGCTCTTCGATACGAGCGTAAAAGGCATCAAGATACGCGGCCTCCCGGGTTGCAAGAGCTATGATACCTGCGCTGACAACCCTCAAACAGGAATCTTCGCGATCAGCAATACCGGTGAGACTGATTACGGTCTGGCCAATATCGCCTGCGACAATGGCGAAGCGGGGTGCGGCTGATGAGAGGCCAATCATCCCTGGAGCTTCTCGTGACCATCGGGATAGTCCTCGCATTCACAGTGCCGGTCGTCTTCCTGCTGCTATCCGTGACTTCGGCAGGCTACGAGAACACGTCCAAATCGCAGGCGGATGCGTCCGCGCGGGCCCTGGCCGAGACCATGGATTTCGTGTATTCCCAGGGCAGCAGCGCGCAGCGCGAGGTGCTCCTCAACGTGCCCGCAACGACGCAGAGCATATCCGCCTCAGCCGGCGAGGTCGTGGTGAGAATAAAAACTACCGGCGGCACGTACGATGCCGCCGCGCCCACCATCGCCAATATAAGCCCGGTAGTGATAACCAAAGACCTCAACGGTCTCGTGACGCTCTATGTGAAGGACAACGGTGGAGAGGTGGAACTTAGTGAACCCACGACTCCCTAGCACGCGCGGCCAGGTCGCGACCGAATTCATGATATACACGGCCATCTTCATGTTCGTTGCCGTGGCCGCCTTCATAGTGATCAACGATCTCCAGACCAGCGAGGTCCCGATCCAGCAGGACCAGCTCGTCCGTGAGACCGGTCAGGGTTTCGTGGACATGATAACGCTCACCATGAAAGGGGGGCAGGGCTTCTCATACAACTACACGTTCCCGAAGACGATATTCGGGTCACCATATGCCGTATATTTCACCAACCTCACGATCGGGAATTTCATGCTCATAGAATGGAACGGCAGCTATGGGAATTTCAGCTACGAATATAATGTCCCGGACTACAATTACAAGATCGCGCCTGGGCCGTGCATACAGAGCGGCGTCCTCAGGAGCGACAGCTGCTCGAACCTCATCATGTTCTCCAACGACGGAGAGAATCTCACGCTAACGCAGTTCCAGTAGGTGTTCCATGTGAAAGGCCAATATTTCAGCTTCGACGCGATAATCGGTTCGGTCATATTCGTTCTGGCGCTGATCGCCCTGCTTTCCTATTGGCACAGCGTCCGTTCGTTCCTGGACTACCAGAACGATCCGCTCTCCAGCGAGGTCACTAGGGTATCCAACCTGCTGTTCGTGCCTCCGCCGCCATCCGATTGCGTTCACCTGACGAAGTTCGGGCTCGCGGTCAGCTTCGACGACCCTCGCGTGAATTCCTCGATTATCAAGTGCATCAACGACACCAAAGACGAGAAATGGCTCCAGGGCGCGCTCGGGACGCCTTATAACGTCTCCATCGAGGTGACGGATATATCGGGGAACACCCCGACCATGTTCCTCGGCGGGCAAGTCCCGACATCCAAACTCATGAACGTCGTCAAGATGAGGCGCTTGTCCAGCGTCGTGAACCCGGATGGCACGACTTACCTCGCGGCGTTCGATCTGACGATGTACGACTGAACCCCCTTCTATCTTATCAAAGTAGATTCTTCTATCAGTGCGCTTACTTGCACTGTCAGGGTCCTCGCTAACGCTACAGAAATCTGAGAAAAAGAAAGATTAGAAAATAAAAAAATCATTTGCTCTTAGTGACGATCTCGATGTTCTCGGGCACCTTGTTCACGTTGCCTATCTTGAGACCGATGAGGAGCTTCACGCCCTGCTTGGACGCGAGGTCCGCTAGCCTCTGCGTGATTATGCCGTCGAACACGATTGCGTGCACGTCCTTGCTGTCCCCGAGCGATTTTATCACGTCGCGCACGGGAACCTCGGCCATCCGATCGAATCCGCTGTTGTAGAAGCGGGCCTTGAGGGTGTTGCCGAGCGAATCGAGCTCTTTCATGAGGTCTGCCTTGTCCCTGATCGCCGATGGCTCTTTAGGCTCATCAGGAACCGGTTCCGGCTCATTCGGGATGTCGAGATCCTTCTCCATCCTGCGGCCGCGCCTTTCCTGGGGCCTCGGCGCAGGCTCGAAGACAGGTTTCGGCTCCTGGGCTACTGGGCGGAATTCCTGCCTCGGTTCGTACTCGCGCGCTGGCTCCATCCTCCTCTCGTTGTATCTCGGCATCGGATCGGGTTCAGGCTCCATAGGGGGAAGCGCCTCCATCTGCTGCCTGAACTTGGGTATCTCCTGGGAGCGCCTCTCCGGGCCAGGGCCTTTCCTGTTGCTCTGCTCGTAGGGCGTCTTTCCCCTGAGGTATTTGATTATCTCCTTCCTCGTCAGCTCCTCGACCTCTATCCCTGCCGGGGCCCTCGAGATGAAATCTATGTCCACCCCGCCCTGGGCGAGCTCGTTGAGGATGATGTCCCCTCCACGGTCGCCGTCCAGGAACAATGTCACTTCCTTCCTCCTGGAAAGCTCGACGATGGTCCTGGTGACCTTGGCGCCGCCGATCGCGACGACGTTGGTGATATCGTTCTTGAGCAGGTTCACGACGTCCGCCCTGCCTTCCACGAACACGACCTCGTTGCTCTTGTCTATGCCGGGTCCGGCGGGCAGGTGGTCAAATCCGTATTCCACTATCTCGGCTGTCTTGACCTCGTCCCGGACGAGCTGGGATATCTCCTTGCTCTCTGGGATCTCTGTGTTGAGCAGGTTCTTCAGCAGGCCCTTGGCGCGGTCTACGAGCTGCTTCCTCTTGACGTTCCGCGTGTCCTCGACCTTGGTTATGCGGAGCTTCGCTTCGCAGGGCCCCACCCTGTCGACCGTCTCCAGCGCGGCTGCGATTATGCAGGTCTCTACCATGTCGAGAGAGCTCGGTATCTTGATGACACCCGAGGTCTTGCCGTCCTTGCCCCCCAGATCGACCTCTATCCTCCCGATCCTGCCGTTCTTCTGCAGGTCGCGCAAATCGAGCTCGTCTCCGAGCAGGCCTTCCGTCTGGCCGAATATCGCGCCGACCACGTCGGGCTTCTCCACCAGGCCGCTTATGTCCACATTCGTGTAAATCAGGTATTTCACTGTATCTATGTACGTCTTAGCCATTATCTTCACCTTCTTGCCTGGGATCTTTCAGAATGAGAAACTGTGCACTGTTGACCGCCCCTTGCGGGACCGCCGCTCCCTTTTGGGGAACGACGTTGTTTCATCGCTCGTGGCTCAACTGGCCATCCGTGCACAGCATCAGGAGAGTGCTGCCCTTTCCTCTATGAGGTCCACCACTACGGGGAATATCTTCATGATATCCCCTTCGCTAAGGACCCCTATGAGTTCGTTATCGTCATTAACGACCGGGAGCCTCTTTATTTTGTTCTCCCGCATCGCTTTAGCAGCATCCTCTATGGTCGTCTCCGGCCTAACTACCCTGAGAGGTTTGGACATGATGTTCTCGACTTTTGTCTTGTAAGGATCATCGCCTTTAGCGATGATCTTGTTCACTATGTCCCTCTCTGTGATTATGCCTTTAGCGTGTTTGCCTTCTTTGTCCTCGACGACTATCACCGAGCCGATGGAGTTCTTCTTCATCAGCTTCGCCACGTCGAGGGCGGTTTTGCCGAATGGTACGACCACGACCTGCTTGGTCATGATGTCTCCCACTCTGAGTTCTGATCCCATATATACCATCAATGTCGCGAAATCTTTTAAAGGCATATACGCCTTCGTCGTCAATCACAACATTTTGATGTATAATTAAGTGTATAGTTATGTTTAAATATATTAGTATATTACCACTTATAATAACAAAACCCGATAAATGCGTTTTTTCTCCCGATTCCCATAAAAACACTTCAGACCTAGATGGAATCATGGATGCTAATGCTATCGAGGCCAAATGGCGCCAGAGATGGGCGAAAGAAAAGGCGTTCGAGGCCGACCCGAAACCCGGAGCTGAGAAGCGCTATATCACCGCGGCCTTCCCATACCCGAATTCGCCTCAGCACATAGGCCATGCCAGGACCTACACGACGGCGGACATATATGCGCGCTACCTTCGTCTCAAGGGCTTCCACACCCTCTTCCCGATGGGTTTCCATGTGACTGGCACACCGATACTCGCCATGGCCAAACGGATCGCAGCCAAAGAGAAGGACGTCATAGACGTGTTCGACAGGATATATGGGATCCCGCCAGAGAAAGCCGCGACTCTCACGGATCCCCGCGCGCTCGTAGCCTATTTCTCAGCGGAAATAGAGGAAGGCATGAAGGAGATGGGCTATTCCATAGACTGGCGCAGGAAATTCTACTCCTATGACCCGAAATTCAACAAATTCATCCAATGGCAGTTCAGGAAGCTGAAGGAGGAGGGCCGCATCCTCAAGGGGGAGTACCCGATTGCATGGTGCCCTGCGGACAAGAACGCCGTGAGCGCCCATGACACCAGAGGGGATGTCGATCCGGAGCTCGAAGACGTCACCGCGATAAAGTTCAGGGTTTCCGATTCAGAGTATCTGATAGCGACGACCTACCGCCCCGAGACGATATACGGGGTCACGAATGTCTGGATAAACCCATCATCGCAATACGTCCGCGCGAAGAAGGGCGGACAGGTGCTGATACTCTCCAAAAAAGCTGCGGAAGTGCTGGATTTGCAGCTCCATCTGGAGATTTTAGATCCGATAAGCGCCGATGAACTCCTCAAGATGAAGGCGCGTAACCCGATGACAGGCAAAGACGTGCCGGTATGGCCCGCTTCTTTCGTGAAGGAGGATGTAGGGACAGGCATCGTCATGAGCGTGCCTGCGCATGCGCCCCTGGATTATCTGGCGCTCAGGGATTTGGGCAAGGACGTCCAGTTGATCCAGGTCGTTTCGCTTGAAGGCTACGGTCCTGCGCCTGCCAAGGAGGCTGTCGAGGCCGCCGGAGTCAAGAACCAGGACGATCCTCTCTCGGAAAAAGTCACAGAGGAGATATACACCAAGGAAGCGCACGGCGGCATCATGGCCATAGGCGAGTTCAAGGGCCAGAAAGCCATAGACGCGAAAGAGAAGATCGCTGCCAAGCTGAAATCCTCCAAAGACGCGCTCGCGATAGTCACTATAGCTAACGGTCCGGTCACCTGCAGGTGCGGGTCTCCGGTAGTGGTCAATATCCTCAAGGACCAGTGGTTCATAGATTATGGCATCCCGGAATGGAAGGCTAAAACCAAGGAGTGCCTCTCAGCGATGCGCATAATACCGGAGAAGACCCGGAGCGAATATCTCTATACGATAGACTGGTTCAAGACTAGGCCGTGCACCCGGGCCGCAGGCTTAGGGACTAAATTCCCGTTCGACGAGACCAAGATGATAGAAGCGCTCTCAGATTCGACCATCTACATGGCATTCTATACGATCGCACACATGCTAGCGGATATCCCTGCAGAGAAAGTCAATGACGAGCTGTTCGATTACGTGATCCTAGGCAAAGGGAATGGCGACAAGCGCATGCGCGAGAGCTTCCTCTACTGGTATCCCGTCGATTCCAGGCACAGCGCAGGGGACCTTGTACGGAACCATCTCTCGCTCTATCTATTCAACCACGTCGCGATCATGGAGAAGAAGCATTGGCCCAGGCAGATCGTGACCAACGGTTTCGTGCTCATGGACGGAACGAAGATGAGCAAGAGCATGGGGAACATCCTCCCGCTGCGCAAAGCGATCGCTGAATACGGGGCGGACATCATACGCTTCTCGGTGGTCGCAGGGGCGGAGCTCTCGAGCGACACGGACTTCAACCGCACGGTGGCCGAAGGGGTGCGCTCCAGGCTCGCCCTCATCAGCGCGCTTGTCGAGCAGTCAGCCAAGCAGCCGCCATCCAAACCCCACGGGAGAGTGGAACGCTGGCTCCTTTCCAGGCTGAACCGGAAGATCGAGAATGCGGACAGGTTCTATTCAGATTTCGCGATACGCGAGCTTTCCCTAGAGATATACTATGATGTCGTGAGCGACCTCCAATGGTATATGAAACGCTCGAAAGACGTCAATCTCCGCGATTTCTTCATCTCATGGGTGCGACTTATAGCGCCTATAATGCCGCACTATGCCGAGGAGTTCTGGGAGATGCTCGGAGGGAAAGGATTCGTGTCGTTCTCGGAGTTCCCGAAACCGGATAAGTCCAAGATAGATGACAAAATCGAGCGCGGGGAAGAGCTCGTGCAGAAGGTGTTTGCTGATATAGACAAGATATCCACCCTCATCGGCAAGAAGCCCGCATCCGTGACCATCTACGTGGCTGGGGAATGGAAACGCAAGCTCTATTCCATGGCAAAGGCGAAGCCGAAATTCGAGGAGCTCATGAAAGCCGCGGCAGCGGAAGGGATGCCCATGAAGGAGGTGCAGAATGCGGCGAAGCAGCTCATGAAGAACGTGCATTCCCTGCCAGACATACTTTCATCCCAAGAAGAGTTCGATGCGCTTTCGGATGCGAAAACCTTCTTGGCGCATGAATACTCGTGCGAAGTAGAGGTGCTACCCGAAGACAAGGCCAAGCACGAGAAGGCGAAATCAGCAATGCCTGGGAAGCCTGCGATTGTCATAGAGTGATATTCTTTTTGTAAAACGATTATTTTATAAATGGTACGATTATACCATTAATAGTATGATTAAGGAATGGAACAGATTCAAGGGCTGGACTGTCCTCGAACGCTTCCTCATATTTCCCGACAACAGGATCCATATCAACAAACTAGCCAAGGAATTATCCATCGGTATGTACACTGCACATCGGTTCTGCACCATGTACTGCAAAGACGGGCTCCTCCTGAAAGAAGAGATCGGGAATGTCCACCAATACCGGCTGAACAAGGATGATGCCCGGGTGCGTGCTTTATTGCATTTCATAGGGCCCTACTTGGTTTCGGATTTCATCCCCGTGTTCCTTGAGAATAATGCTGGCGTGCTTTCAATATCTATATACGGGAGCTTCGCATCCGGCGAGCATGGCGATGGAAGCGATCTCGACATACTAATCATAAAGGGCGATGAAGCGAAAACGGATAGTAGCTCCATGGGGCAGATATCCATGAAGCTTGGAAGGGACGCGAACGTCACTTCGATAAGCCTGGCCAGATGGCGCTCCATGGAAAGGCGCAATGACGCCTTTTTCCTGTCCGTTAAGAAGAATCACGTCATCATATGGGGGAATCCGTTATGAACACCCGGGATTGCATAGAGAAGAATATGCTGCGAAAATCCGCGATAACACCGGAGGAAGTCCGGAACCAGCTAAGAATAGCCGGTGACTATGTCAAGAAAGCCGGTCTTGTCTATGGCAAGGAGACGTATGACATCTCTTTCCTCACAGCATACATAAGCATCTTCCATTCGGCCAGGGCGTTGCTTTATTCAAAAGGATATCGGGAAAGGAGCCATTTCTGCCTCTTCGAGTTTATCAAGGACGAATTCAAGGACAAGGATGCTGAAATAACCCGCCTTGCCGAGATAGGGCACAATTACCGTGAAGCCCGCCATCTCATCCAATACGAAGGGTCTGCCTGTTCGCCTGACATGGCGAAAGAGGCAATCGAGGATGCGAAGAATTTTCTCAAAGCCGCAGAGCGTTTGATAAAATGATTCTGTAAATGTGTTTAGTATGCTATTCCTGAAAGTGCCCAAGGATAAAGGCGAAGCGGTTCGCCGCGAGCTCATCCAGCACGGGCTTTTCGTCAAGGGCTACCCGATACTATCAGAAGGAAGTTTCATCCTTTTCCCGGTCGCAAAACAGTTCGGAACCTTCGAGGTCGTGGAGCGCGAGGCCGAGCCGAGGGATTCGGAGGCGCACAGCCTCGCGGATGCGCTCAAGGATGCCTTTAGTGCAGAAGAGCTCGATTCCCTCACGACGTCGTTCGACATAATCGGTGATATAGCGATAGTGGAGATACCAGAGGGCCTGGAACCCAAGGAAAAGGAGATTGGGAACGCGCTCCTCAAGGTCCATAAGAATATCCGGACCGTGCTGAAGAAACTCGGTCCGATGGAAGGCGAATACCGGGTCAGGAAAGTGAAGTGCATAGCCGGAGAGGACCGGACGACGACCCTCTACAAGGAAAGCGGCGCGGTCATGGAGCTGGACGTGGCGAAGGTTTATTTCTCCGTTCGGCTCTCGCACGAGAGGACGAGGATATCCTCGCTCGTCAAGCCCAAGGAAAAAATACTCGCGCTGTTCGCAGGGGTCGGCCCATTCCCGCTAGTCATCGCGAAAGAGCATCCCGGCACGCAGATAGTCGCCATCGAGCTCAATCCCGATGCCGTGGCATCCATGGAGAAGAACATCAAGCGGAACAAGGCCAATAACATCAAAGCTGTGCTAGGGGATGCACGAGAGGTCGTCATGCGGGATTACAGGAATTTCGCGGACCGCGTCCTAATGCCGCTTCCCAAAGGCGCCTATGATTTCCTAGATGTCGCGTTCGCTGGTGTGAAGGACGGCGGAGTGGTGCATTTCTACACGTTCGCGGAAAGCAAGGACCCTTTCGGAGATGCGGTCGCCAAAGCGGAGAATGCGGCAAAGGAGAATAACGTATCGGTGAACGTTGTCGGAAAGCGCATCGTGCGGCCTTACTCTCCATCCACCGTCCAGGTGGTTCTGGACCTGAGAGTGAAGAAATCCTAATACAGCCCGAGGAGATAGCCCGCGAGCAGCCCGACTATCATCCCGAGAACGATCGGAGGTAGCGCAGGCAGGACCATCTTCTTCCTGAAAACGAGCGTGAGGAACAGCCCCATCGATACGACCGCGCCGATGAAGACGCAGGCGCTCGCTATGGGGCTTATGTTCCAAGCAGAGACCTCCAGCATTATCGGTGCTATCATGTCTCCGGTGCCAAGGTCTATCCTCTGCTCCTTCTCGCCTGGTTTTAGTGGGGGCGCCCTCGCGGTGACGGTGAACGCCATGTCCTTCTTGACTATGAATTCGGCCATCTCCACCATATGCTTGGTCGCGAAGACCGAAAGGAAATCGTATATCGAGAGCAGGATCAGGAACAGCAGGAGCGGCAGGATGCCCATCGATATCCCGAATATGGTGCCGACCCCGGCGGTCGCGAAGATTGCGGCCTCGTTCTTGATCCGCAGGAAGAGGAATCTGCATGCCGAGAACGCGAGCGCGATTATTATCGCCAAGAGCGTGCTCTCGCCATAGCCAAGGAAAAGCCGCAGGAATGCGTAGAATACTATGGAACTTGACGTAGCGATCAGGAAGAATTCCAGCGCCTTGAAAAGGATGCCCGTGGATTTGAAGTATCTTATCAGGATCAGCATCAGGACCGCGCCGAATAGGATGTAGAGTATGAAGAACGCCGCGTTGCCTAGGTTGTTGGCATTCGTGGTGACGACAAGCCCGCTGACGTACGGGTTCGTGTTCATGTCTTTCAGGATCATCGCACCCACGAATATGCCTAGTACCTGGGCTATGATGAACATAGCCAGCATTGAGTGTATCAGTTTCATCTTATCTACCTGATCGATTAGCGAATCATTCGCCCACTAGTCTTATATGCCCGTGCTCTTTCTCATAGACGATGCCCTTGCGCAGGAGCTCGGCGACAATCTTCTTCGCGGTCGCCTCGTCTATGTCGTATGATTGGGCATCCGAGATCACCGCATCGATCTCAGCGGTATCATTCTTCCTGAGGTGCTCCCTGATTATATCGAGGATGGTGTCGGATTTCTGCATCTTGTCCCTATCCGTCTTGGTCTTGCCTGTGGCGACCGCATCGATATCGAACGCGCCGGACACCTTGTCGGTCATTATCTGGTGCATGACGTAGTTGAAGAGCCCGATCGCGACCTCAGCGTCTTCCACCTCCACCGTGTCATTGAGCTTGGCCTTCGCGTTCGCCTCCGCGAGCCTTACGAGGCCTTCAAGATACCTGGGGGTGATCGAAACGGAACCAGTGCCCTTGCTTTTGCTGCGCAATTCGACATAGAAGTCCTTTATCTTGTCAGAAGCCGCCTGAGTGAGCTTGGGGACTATCTTCCTGCGCGCATAAGCGATATACTTCCGCAGGACTTCCTTCTCCATGATCTCGGAATTATCGTCCTTCCCCTTGCCCATGTGCGTGTTGAGGATGTATTCGGCGAGTTTCGCGTCCTTCTCCTCGTCAAGGACGTCGACGATCGGGAATATGAGGTCGAACCTGGAAAGCAGGGTTGGCGGTATGTTGAACTGGTCTGATAAGCTCTTGTTCTGGTCGAATCTCCCGTATTTCGGGTTCGCCGCAGCGAGGATGGCTGTCTTGGTGCGGAACTTGGCCACGATGCCTGCCTTGGCTACTGAGATCGTTTGGGTTTCCATCGCCTCATGCATGGCTGCGCGGTCTTCCTCCTCGATCTTGTCGAACTCGTCCACTTGGGCGCTTCCCCCGCTCGCAAGCACGAGCGCGCCTGCCTTGAGTGTCCAGCCGCCTTCTCCTAGTTCGTCCTTTTCGGCTGAGACTGTCAGCCCCGCGCCGCTCACTGTCTTTCCGCTCACATATATGCTCTTCGGCGCGATATCAGATACGGACTGCAAAAAACGCGATTTGGCGATACCCGGGTCACCAATAAGTAACACATGTATGTCATCGCGTATGGGCGCTCCGCCCTTCATTATCTTGCCCTTGGTGCCTCCGAAGAGCTGGAGGGCGAGGGCCAGCTTGACCTCGTTATGCCCGTAGATGGATGGCGCGATTGATTTGACTATGACATCCATCACCGCGGGGTTTTTCGAGAGCTCCACTATCCTGCGCTCGTCTTCCTTGGTTATCTCTATCTCCTCGAAATCCCTTTTCATGCTCCTGACGCTGTTGACTTCGATGAACCTGCCGTAGATGAGTTCCTGCTTCTGCTTCATCTTCAATGAGGGCCTCAGGCGCAGGATACCAACGACCTCGATATTGTCTCCAGGGGCGATTTTGTTCACTGAATCGTCTTCGAGAAGGAGTTCTATGTGCGCAGCCGTAGCCCCGCCCCTTATCTTCTCGAGAAGCTCCTGCACTTCGGCCCGCTGGATATCAGTGTATGTGCTTTCATCTTCCATCTGCTTGAGCGCGAACTTCTTGCATTCCTCGCATCTTTTTGGCGGCGTGAAGTTCTTGCCCACGAAAAGCTTCAGCTCCGCGTCGCAGAGCTCGCATTTGTACATCGCGACCTTCACACGGTTCATCACCTCGGCCCTTTTGGTGACTACCGCCTTGAAAGCGACGAGTTCGTTGATATTCTTGGAGCTGAGCTGCTCGATGAGCATGGAATCCGCTGGCACGTCCATGAAACGCACGTGCGGCTCGAATCTGCCTACGGATGGGATGGAAAGGTTGAGCTGATCTATCGCTTCTTCGGCCGCCTTGAGCAGATTGTCGGGGGTGTGGATGAGCGCGTCCGCGAGGTCCGGGTCGAATTTCTCCAGGTCCTTGTAATTCACGATGAGGCTCTTCTGGGTCGGATATACGAGGAGGAGGTCGTCTATCTTCTGCTTATAAATAGTCGTGAAGAACTCGTTGAATACCGATACCTGCGACGTCAGATCCACCTGCATGTTTATCCCCTAAAAATAGTGGAAGTATAAGTCAGCAGGAATTAATAAAGCTGATGGGGGTTCATTTCCGCGGCGCTCTCTCGTGGCACGGAATGTGGAACGCCTATTCGTTGAACATTGGGCAATCGACTGCAAATCGCTTTAAATTCTCTCTCCGAGTGGAGAGGCATGGCAAACCATAATCCGGATGCTAAGAAAGCGATACTCCTGATCATAGACGGTCTCGGAGACCTACCCACTCCCAAGACCCCGCTCCAGGCCGCCAAGAAACCGAATTTCGACCGGCTGGCCAAGCTGGGCATAAGCGGCATGATGAGCTCAATAAAGCGGTTCATCGTACCTGGCAGCGACGTCTCCCACCTGAACATCCTCGGTTATGACCCGACGATCTTCTACCATGGCCGCGGGCCTCTCGAAGCGCTCGGGCTGGGCATAAATCTCCAGGAAGGCGATGTGGCGTTCCGCGCGAATTTCGCCACTTTGAAGGGCGGAAAGATCACGGACCGGCGCGCGGGAAGGGTGGACACCAAGACCGCTTCATCCCTTGCGCCTCTCTTGTCCATGAAGCTTGACGATATCGATATAACGTTCAAGAACTCGGTGGAGCACCGGGGCGCCCTCGTCCTCCACGGGAAGGGCCTCAGCAGCAATATCAGCGAGACCGATCCGCATGCGCTCGGGGATATGCAGGCCTGCCATCCGCTTGATTCGTCTCCGGAGGCCAGAAAGACGGCAGATATAGTCAACAGGTTCACGAAGATGGCCATAGAGCGCCTCTCTGCGGCTCCCCAGAACAAAAAACGCGACCTGCCGGCCAACGTCGTTTTATTGCGCGGGGCGGGAAATTACGTCCCGGCGCCTTCATTCCGCGAGCGTTTCGGCCTGGCAGCAGCGTGCATAGCGGGCGGGGCTCTCTACCGGGGCGTGGCGAGGTACATGGGCATGGACGTGATACTGGTCCCTGGAGCCACCGGAGACAAGAACACCGATGTGATAGCCAAGGCCAAAGCCGCGGCCAAGGCGCTCGATAGCTACGACATGGTCTTCATGCACGTCAAGGCATGCGATTCGTTCGGCCATGACGGCGATTTCGACGGGAAAACGGGGATGGTCGAGAGGATAGACGCGGCGCTCCCGATCCTGGAGAAGACTGGCGCGTGCATCGTGATAACCGCCGACCATTCCACGCCCTGCTCGCTCAAGGCGCATTCGGGACACGAGGTCCCGTTCCTCGTCTACCGCGGGGAGCGGGTTGACGATGTGAAGCAATTCGACGAGATGAGCTGCGCGAAGGGCGGGCTCGGCCATGTCCGCGGCAAGGACGTCATCCCGCTGATACTGAACATCACAGGGCGGGCGGAGAAATTCGGAAGCTGATTTTCCTGTTTTATCTGTTATAATCCGTGTTTCGGTCTGTTTATAAAAGTTACTTCACTAATTAAAGTAGTAGATTAGTGGTATTCATGGAGTCATTAGCCGCTGTCAGAAGGAACGATGTACCTACATCGCTTTCAGCCCTCGGCAGGTTCAAGGGATTCAAGCCGGAAAGCGAGCGGAAGGCCAGGACTCAAAAAGTCGAGACGAATCCAGCGATTGAGCAGATGAAAAAGGATTGGAGAAGCTGCGTTTTAGTCCGCGATGTGTATAGTTTTGATGAAGGCTATCATCATATTTTCGAATACACAATAAAACCAAGATATTGTGCCAAAGACATTGAGGATTTCAGCCTTGCTCTTGCGGAATTCCAGGATGAGGAATATTTCTGGACAAAGGCAGGCCTGTTCCTAGCCGCGTATATCAACAAAAGCGATGATGCCGAATTCGTCATTCATACCGCCCATCTCGCAGTACCTATCAGGGCCATTGGATGCATGAACGAGAAAAAAATTACCATCCAAGGGGATGCGGGTTTCTCGCTTGGAGAAGACATGCGAAGTGGTTCGATAATCGTCAATGGGGGTGCCTTGGATAATGTCGGTATAGAAATGGGGGGCGGCACGATAATCATCAATGGAAATGCCCGAGATAGTGTGGGGCGGAACATGATAAGCGGGAAGATTTTCATTGAAGGCAATGCCGGAGATTATGCCGGCGATATGATGACTGATACGATTTCTAAGAGGAGCAGCAACGGATTCTGCTATTCAGCGCCATCAGGGCTGCCATACGGGGAGATACATATCAACGGATCCATCGGGGCAATATCGGATCGCATCATGCACGGGAAAATTTACCACAAGAACGAATTGATAGTAAATAAGTGATTTTATGCAAACAGAAGTCCGAACAGAGGGAAAAAATCCTGCGTTGATGTCAGCCCTAAGCAGATTCGGACAGTTCAAGCCGGAGAGCGAGAGGATTGTCAGAGCGCCGAAAATTGAAATGAACCCAATCCTTGAAGCGATGAGGAAGATATGGACAGAATGCGGCGCACCAGACGCCTTTAATCAGTATTCGACTCATGGCGATATGCTCATCCGGATAGGAAAGCTCGAATATTCCGCAAAAGACGTCGAAGTGTTTTCCCTTGCGCTTCCTGAATCTCAAGGAGAAGAACGATTCGGAGCGAAAGCCGGCCTTTTCCTCAGCGCACTCATCAACAACTGCAAGGAGAGCGAATTTGTTATTCATACGAATCATCTCGCCGCACCTATCGAACACATCGGATTCGGCAATACGAAGGAGATTATCATAGACGGAGATGTTGGCAATCATGCGGGAGATGCGATGGAAGGAGGCAGCATCATTGTGATAGGGAGCGCTGGCATCTCCGTCGGCATCGGGATGAATAACGGCACCATAACCGTCGAAGGGAAATCAGGCGATGAGGCTGGTTATGGGATGAAAGGCGGGGTCCTGATCCTGAAAGGGCATACGGGTAATCTTTGCGGAGTTCATATGGAAGGCGGCGAGATCCATATCGAGAGCAGGTACGTGAGCATATCCACGGGAAACATGTATGGCGGAAAGATATTCCATAAGGGAAAACAGATTTTCCCAAAGTGATTCTCATGGAAACTGCGCTCTGCGTTAGGGAAAATAATACGCAATGGATAGCCGCAGCCTCCAGCAAATTCGGTAGGTTCAGGCCTGAGACTGAAGAAAAAATCAGAGAACATCAAGCGAGACCAAGCCCGGTTCTTGAAGATATGAAGAAAGCATGGGCTGCGTGCGAAGAAATCGACCACAATAATTATGATATGAGCATTTCCAGGATGCTTATCGCAAAAAACCCGAGATTTTCCGCAAAAGACATTGAAGTGTTTTCCATCGCGCTTGCCGGATTCCAAGATGAAGAGCACTTCCCATACAAGGCGGGCCTCTTCCTCAGCGCTTTGATCAATAGGAGTGAAGATAGCGAATTTGTCATCCATACGTCTCATCTTTCCAAACCCGTCAATACCCTTGGATATAGGAACACGAAGAATATCGCTGTTGATGGGGATGTAGGTCATGGTGTCGGCTCGCGCATGAAAGACGGCTCAATAACCATTGATGGGAATGCTGACAATAAAGTTGGCCAAAGGATGGGCGGCGGCATTATAGCCGTGGCCGGAAAAGCTGGCGATTCTATCGGGCATGAGATGACCGGCGGCATAATTACTGTGGGAGGGGACGCTGGCGAATCCGTAGGGGGATGGATGCAAAACGGCGCCATAACTGTGAGGGGGTACGTCGGCCCTGGCGCTGGCAAGTACATGAGAGCCGGCACGATAAGGATTGGGGGGGATGCCGGAGACTCTGTCGGCACTGCTATGAGTGGAGGGACTATAATAGTGGAAGGCGGTGCTGGCGATTGGGCTGGCTCGGATATGGTGAACGGTACAATAATCGTGGGAAAAGGTACGGGTAGTTATGTTGGCTATTCGATGAAAGGCGGCGCAATCACCGTGAACGGGAATGCCTGTGTTGTCGGTTGGTTGATGAATAGCGGCACTATAACCATTGAAGGGAACGCTGGCGAAAAAGTTGGCTATTGCATGTCAAGCGGTGAGATATACCTGGCAGGGGGCAGTTTCGCTCTTTCGGATGACATCCGTGGCGGGAAGATCTTCCACAACGGGGAATTGGTATTCCCTAAGTGATTTCCATGGATGCTGCGCTTCAAGTTGTAGGAAGAAATCCGTCTTCATTACTAGCAGTTTCCAGCCGATTCCGTATCTTCAAACCCCAGACCGAGCATGCGATCAGGATGCCTATAGCGGAGCCAAGCAAGGCACTTGAAGGGATGAAGAAAGCATGGGGCAACTGCAGCCCTGAATGTGCAGGGGAATTCGAATGGATATCAGAGTATCGGCGCATGCTCGCAGAAATAAGCGGATTGGGATATTCTGCGAAAGACGTCGAGATATTTTCGATAGCGCTCGCCGAATTCCAATGCGAAAAGAAGTTCTCGGAAAGGGCAGGGCTTTTCCTGAGCGCGTTGATCAACAACTGCGAGGCGGATGAATTCGCCATAACCACCCGCCATCTTACCGAGCATATCTCCATCCTAGGATTCCAAAACAAGAAGAAAATCCGTGTGGAAGGGGATATCGCAGATAACGCTGGTTGGCAGACTGAAAGTGGCACACTTATCGTTAATGGTAATGCAGCCAAGAATGTTGGCGCCTTCATGTCGGGCGGCGCTATAATCGTGAACGGGAACGCTGGCGGTGATATCGGTAACTCGATGTGGGGCGGGAATATAATCGTGGCTGGGGACGCTGGCAATCGGGCCGGTTGGAATATGTGGGGCGGCGCTATCTCAATAGAAGGGGATGCTGGTAATGCTCTTGGCGCTTGGATGCTCAAAGGTTCTATAACCGTAAAGGGGAATGCCGGCGATATAGTTGGGATGAATATGGGCAGCGGCCGAATATTCGTTGGGGGGAACGCCGGCGATGGTGTCGGCCAGGATATGACTGGCGGCGAGATACGGCTATCCGGGTCGTTCGTCCTTTCGGATCGTATCAAGGGCGGAATAATTTTCCATAATCGCGATTTGGTATTCTGCAAGTGATTCCCATGAATGCCGAAATATGTGTTGGGAGGAAAAACGCACCAGCGATAGTGGCAGCCTCCAGAATCTTCGGGAAATACGGGCATCAACCCTTACATGATACCAGAGCCCACGAAGTCGAAATTAACTCGGCTGTCCAAGGGATGAGGGCGGCATGGGCGATGTGCGGCGACATGAAACTCGAGTATTCCGGCAAGATGCACTCCAAAATGCTTAAAAGAATAGAAAAACTGCGATATTCCGCGAAAGATATCGAATGCTTCTCCGTAGTGCTCTCCGAATTCCAAGGAGAACTGATTTTCTCTAGGAAAGTAGGCATCTTCCTCAGCGCGCTGATCAACAACTGCAAAGAAGAGGAATTCATCATCCACACTGCCCACCTTGACGAGCCGATCGATTGCATCGGTTATGGCAATCGGAAAAAAATCATTGTGGAAGGCGATACCTGGATTAATCTCGGCCGCGAGATGGACGCCGGCGAGATAATCGTCAACGGTGACGCCGACGATTCTGTTGGTCATTCGATGCGTGGCGGCTCGATAATAGTGAATGGCAACGCTGGCGATACTATCGGCTATGACATGGCCGGCGGATCGATACTCGTGAAAGGGAATGCCGGAAACGAGGTCGGCCATGAGATGAGAGGCGGAGCTATTATCGTGACCGGGGATGCTGGCTTTCGCACAGGGATTTTGATGCACGGCGGCAAAGTGATCGTGAAAGGGCACGCCGCCCTCTTCGCCGGGGAGGGCATGTATGGCGGCGAACTCCATCTCGACGGCACGTTCAGCGACTTCAGGGAGGTGCTCGCCTATAATATCGTTGGAGGGAAAATCTTCCACAAAGGGGAATTGATAGTCGATAAGTGATCATAATCTCCAGAAAAATTAAGATAAAAAAATAAAAAAAAATCAGCTTGGCGTCGGCGCCTGCACAGACCCTGTGACTACGGCGGTCGAGAGCCTCGGGGGCGCTCCTGGAACCTCCTCCGAGTTCTGGTACTCTATAGCCAGCGTGCCCTGGAATTGGGAGTTGGGCGTGAGGACCGCTTTGGTGCCGTCCGCCTTGTAGCAATCGATCGGGACCGTGACGGTGGCTTTGGTGCCAGTGCTGCTCGTGCCGCCGAAAGTCATGCTCTGGCCCGCCCCAAGCGCGAGATCGTTCGCTGAAACGCTGCCCAAGACGCCCTTGAAATCGCTTATCTTCACGTTGCTCGGGGACTCTGTCGTGCACAGGACGTCTATGATCTGGACCGAATTGCCCCCGGTGTTGTCGAGCTGGAAATAGATCTGGACATTGTTGTTCGAATCAGCCACCAACGCCTGCGGTTTCTGGTCGCATGAGAAGGTCGGGTCGGAGAATTTGCAGTCCGCGGGCGCCTTCAGCATCGGGAAGACCACTGCGAACAGTATGCCGAGCACAAGCAATATGACCAGGAGTGCCAGGCCATAAGTGACTAGATATTCCATAACCGCTTGCCCTTTGCGGGTTTTCCGTTTTTCCATTTTCATTTTCACCATAGGATCACTGCCATGCTGGCGAAGAACGCTTGAACCGCGTTCACCACCAGGTAATAAACGAGAAACGCGCCCACAAGGACGAACGGGAAGTATTTCATCCCCTGGCTCCTCGAGCCCGTCCTTATCACGCTCACCATGAAAGATGACACCAGCGCAGTCACGAATATCGTAGGTATGCTGAACCAGAAGAAGTCGGAAGAGCTTATAATGGGCGCTGAGAACGACAGGCCTGCGAGTGCGCCCATGGTCCCGCCCAGCCCGCTCGGGATGCCGCCTATGACCGTCTGGGACCCTATCTTCTCGAACACCTGCACGAGCTTGTACGCGACCGCGAAGAGGAACGGCGTCCCAACGATGGCCGCGAAAAGAACGAATATCTCATAGAGGACGAGCGATGCCGCGATCTCCTTCCTCATCATCAGGTTGCTGCGCACGTCCTCGGCCGTCTTCTCGAGGACCATCGTGAGCTCGCCTCCGGAGGAGGAAGCCTGCTTCAGCAGCAATATCGTCCGCTTGAACACGCGCGAGTCGAAGCGGGATCCCAGCGTATCCAGCGTGCTCTCCAGCGACTCTCCGCTGAAGGAGCTTTTTATGCGCATCTTGACCTCGACGGAGAGCAGGCCGAACTCGGGCTTCGCCGAATACCACATCGCCTGGTCGAGCGTCATGCCCGCCTTGATGTTCGAGCCGACGAGCGCGAGGAAATCCGGGAGCGAGGCTTCGAGCTTGTTCCTCCGGTCATCCGCTTTCATGAGCATGTAGCTCGTCACCAGGGTGGTGGTCGCCAGATAGACGGAGAAGAAAGACAGGATGAGGACGAGGAGCGCCGTGACCAGGTAAGGGACGTCCCCGATGACCTTCATGAAACCGATTATCGCGCTGGCGGCCGGCGCATAGAGCAGCAGGCACAGCGTGAGGATCACGGTCAGCACCACGACGTTGATCGCCATGTAGCCCGAGAAGGAATCCGCGGGTATGTCCATCCCGGCGATGTTCAAGTCGTTCTCCAGCCTCTTGATGGCCTCCCTGCTATAGAAGATACGCCCCGCGCTCTCAAACAGTGATTCGTTGGTCATATGCATCCCTCACAGCAGATATTTCGGCCTCGAGCTCTCCACCAATCCCAGGAACAGGAACTGCACCAAGGCTATAAGCAGGAAAGCGATTATGAGCAGCTGCTTCGGGAACCCGAATTTCCCCCCGCTTATGGCGGAGAAGACGACCGTGGCGAGGACTATGCCCAGCGACGGGACGATGATTCCGAATATCATGTAGAACATCACGATGGGAGTGAGCTTCGAGCTGTATTCCTTGAGGGAGATGACCTGCTCCTGCGAGATCTGCTCGAGCACGCTCTCTATGGAGCTGCCGACATCGGCGCCGCTCGATATGGCGTTCGCCATCTGCATCATCAGGCGCGTGAAATACTTGGACGGGTTGTTCATCACGACGTCCCGGATCGCCTGGTTCATCGGAACCCCCATGACGATCTGATCCACTATCCTGGAGAATTCCCTGCTGCAGGCGCCATAGCCGTGCGACGCGCCGAGGAAAGTGTCGAAGAGCGGCATGCCCGATTTGAGGGCTATGACGATGTGCCTCCCCGCGAACACGACCTCGTAATCCATCTCTCTCTCCCGCCTGATACGCGCGGCGTCCGGGGTCAGCATGAAGAAGCCGAACATGACGAGCGGTATGATCACGATCGGCCCTATGATCATGAGCAGGAGCGTCCCCAAGCCCGCGGTCTGCATCGCTCCGATAAGGAACAGGTAAGCGATGACCACCAAAGCGATGGAAGCGTATATGGTCGAGACCAGGGATTTTTCCAGGAACTCGATCGGGTTGTCATTCATGTCCGCGAGCCGGAGCTTGTGCTTGAGATCAGGGAAATACGTGGAGATGATCTCGGCCAGGGGCAGGAGCGGCCCTCTCTTGCGGGGCGCCCTGTTCTCCTGCATCATGTTGTCTGCCATCAATAGCCCTCTTTGTGGGTGAAATACTTCTTCACCATGCTCTCCTTGAGCCCTCTTTTCCTGGCGATCAGCTCCTTCGCGCGGAATATCGCCTGCGCCTTGGATATCTCCTTGCGCTCGTACTTGCCGTAGATGGTTGGATCGCTGCTATGGAGGACGACGAGCAATGTCCCTTCGGCCATCTCGTTTATCTCCTTGACGATATCGTAGTCCTGCCCTTCCTTCTCGTCGGCTTTGGTCGCGGTGCCTTCGCCTTTCTTCAGTATCTCCGAGCCCGTTATCTCGATTAGGTTGTCTATCTGATGGGCGATTATCCCCTTGATGCTCGAGAATTCCTGCCCATACCCCGAATCTATGGCATCCATGCGCGCGGAAACGGCTTTCACCGCATCCTTCTCTTCCGGCCCGAGCGATGATCTGAGCTGCTCTAGCTCAGCCGTGTGCTTCTTGAGCGTGAAATCCTTGTATTTCGAGAGGACATCGGGGAGCTGCTCCACGAGCGACGTCACCGAGAACACGAACGATTCGAATATCTTCTTGCGCTGTGCCGGATCTTCGGTCGATGAGATGTCCTCGTAGAATTTCTTCCTTATCGAGGCTATCTGCTTGCTGTAAGAGTCGATGATGCTTTCCTTGGTCTGCGCAAGCTCCGCCTGATGCGCCGAAGCGAGGGCGTCGAGCATCTTCATGTGGGTCTCGTCCCCCCTGGCTTTCTTGGCCGGTGAGGCTCTTCCTCCGGCGCTGCTCAGCATGTTCTTCAGGATCGTTATCTGGAGCTTTATCTCATCCCTCGCGTCGAAGCTTTTCTCCTTGAACAGCTGCTTTGTGAGCTCGAGCATCTTCTTCTTGAGCGTCAACTCATCTGCCTTCTCGCCGACAGCGGCTCGGATCTGCTCTTCCATCTGGATATATCTTCTGCTCGCGCCGGCCTCAGGCTCGGCCTTGAGCGCCGGAGGTATCGAAGCCACGATCACCTGTTTCTCCGCAGGAGTCTGTATCTCCTCGGTCCTCGGAGCAGAAGGCCTCTCGGCGATCTTCGGTTTTTCGGGTTCCGGTGCGATCTCCTCCTTATTCGTCTCGGGGGCTTCTATCTCTATCTCCGGTTTCTCGGATGGCCGTTCTATCTCGATCTCCTGCTCGGCCGGCTTCGTCTCGAACTCGATCGTCATGCTGCTCTCGGCGGGCTTCGGCTGGGGTTGCGGCTGCTGCTCGATGACGATCGGCTCATTCCCCACCTGCTCCGCGCTCTGGAGGGTCTCGGTCGTCATCTCCTTGAGCCTGTTCTCCACCTCGTGCGTCGCTGCCGTCTCTTTAGGAGCCGGGGCCTCGGATGCAGCCATCCCTCCGAGCATGCCGGTGGTGCTTATTATCTTCTGCGTCCTTTCATACAGGTTGATCATGTCATTGTAGGAAAGGTCGAGATACTCCTTGGGCTCGAGATCCATGGTGCGCTCTATCTCCATGGTGCCGCCGTATGACGAATAATCGACCAGCTTCTTCTCCATTCTCCTGGCTTCGTCGATAGCGCTTGTGAAGTCCGCATCTGCCATGCTTATCTATCCCTCACGCATTTCATAATCTTTGCGTTCATGATTTGTACCTGAAATCCCATTGCTTCCCCTTGCGGACCGCGTCCATGAGGCTCTCCTGGTTCAGGTAGTAGTTCGAGACCAGTTCGCCCACCTGGTCGACCTCATAGTAATCCTTCTTGACCATCCAATCCAGGACCCCCATCTTCTCTTCTATGTCCTTCTGTATCTCCTTCTCGTCCATACCCGCATACAAGCTTAGTGTATTGATGAGTGTTGTCATCTTCCCGACATTCTTCATCTTGTCGCTTTTGAGGTCCCAGCGGAAGATCGTGTTGGCTTCCCCTCCCTTGGTCACCTCGGAGAACTCGAGCACCCTGCGGATGTTCAGCCGCCTGTGCCTGAAGGTCACCACTATGCCCGAGAGCACGTCCAGCATCTGCTTGGGGACGTTGATGGGCGGGTTCGTGAGCCTCGATATCGTCTGTTCGGCGTTGTCCGCATGCAGCGTAGC
>Ga0074045_10000923_pt1 | contig 28865 bp, 26 predicted proteins | sample BogForMeECP23OM2_FD_94442 | JGI IMG/M metagenome (GOLD analysis project Ga0074045, IMG submission 94442) | Bog forest soil microbial communities from Calvert Island, British Columbia, Canada - Bog Forest MetaG ECP23OM2 | ecosystem: Environmental > Terrestrial > Soil > Wetlands ...
AATGCGTTGATCCTGATCGAAGGCGAGAAGATTGTCAGCGTCACTCCCGGCGGGAATGCTCCTGCAGGTGTGGATGTGGTGGACCTGTCGAAGGCCACGGTGCTGCCGGGCTTGGTGGATGCGCACACCCATGTATTGCTGCAGGGAGATGTAACGGCGGCGGACTACGACGAGCAACTGCTGAAGCAGTCCATCCCTTATCGGGCGATTTTGGGCTCGCGCAACGCGCAGATTGCGCTTTCGCACGGATTCACCGTGCTTCGCGATTTGGAGACAGAAGGCGCGATGTATGCCGACGTGGACGTGAAAACCGCGATCAACAGAGACGAAATCCCCGGGCCGCACCTGCAGGTCTCTACGCGAGCGATGACACCGACGGGGATGTATCCGCTGTTGGGTTATTCCTGGGAATTGAAGGTGCCCACGGGAGTTCAGTATGTCGATGGCGTCGAAGAGGCGCGGAAGGCGGTGCGCGAGCAGGTGATGTATGGCGCAGACTGGATCAAGTATTACTCCGACCACGCCTATTCTTACGGGCCCGATGGCGTGCTGCACAGCCACGTGAACTTCACGGACGAGGAAGCCAAAGCCATCGTGGACGAAACGCACCGGCTGGGCCACAAAGTTGCCGCGCATGCCATTGGTAGCGACGGAATCGCTGCCGCGCTGAAGGCTGGGGTCGATTCGATTGAGCACGGCGACGGGCTCACCGAAGCGGAAATCGATGAGATGGTTCGGCGAGGGATCTATTGGGTTCCGACGATCATGGTTGGTGCGGCAGTGGCACCCGGACGCGGTGGGAATTGGCCAAAGATGGTGGACACGGAAAAGGCTGCGTTCCAGTTGGCGCTAAAGAAAGGCGTGAAGATTGTACTGGGCACGGACGCGGGAGGCTTCGACTGGAAAGGGCTGAATGAGGCCAAGGAATTTGAGTATTACGTTTCTTACGGTATGACGCCGCTGCAAGCGATCCACACTGCTACCACGACCGCCGCCGAATTGCTGGGATGGAGCGACAAGATGGGTACCGTCGAGGCAGGGAAGTGGGCGGACCTTGTGGCCGTCTCCGGCGATCCGCTAAAAGACATCACCGAGCTGCAGCGCGTGAAATTTGTGATGAAGTCCGGCGCCGTATTCAAGAATGATCTGCACTGAATTTTGCCGCGGCACATCTGAGTTGGCCAATGGCCTGAGATGACACAATTCCCGAGGAACGGGTCGGAGACTTTTGTTACTGCCTTTGGTCTGGCGCGTTAGATTCCTCGGGGATGCACGCCATCATGGTGTGTGTATGGCCGATGGCAAGCAAAGTTGCAGATGTTGTAGAAAAACTGGCTGCTAGACATGCTCTCGTGCTTATGACCCACAGGCGGACGAGGTGAAAATTCCTGGACAGAAGAGAGGGCGTCCCTGGGGGGCCTTTTAGCTTGAATCTGTCACTGATCAAATTGTCGGGATGCATGAGAGACCTGGGTAGCCTTCTCAGAGGAACGCGGCTCCGCCGTCGACGTTGATGGACTGGCCAACGATGGCGGTCGACATGTCGGAGCAGAGGAACAGCGCGGCTTGCGCGATTTCCATGGCGGTCTGGCCGCGTCCTTGCAAAATCGAATTGAGAAATCCCTTCAGCTGTTCTTCGGGGCTAACGCCCAACTTTTCCGCCAGCGTTTTCCCCAGTTCCTTCGACATCGCCGTTTCCGTCACCGGACCGGGGCAAATCGCATTTACTCGCACGCCTTGCCGCGCCGATTCCGCGGCCATCACGCGCGTCAGGCCAAGCATTCCCGCTTTTGCCGCAGCGTAAGCTGAGCCCCATCCGAACGCCGATTTCGCGGACAGGCTTGAAATGTTCAGGATGATGCCGGACTTGCGCCCGTACATTTCCGGCAGCACGAGTTTGCTGAGCACAAACGTCGCGCGCAAGTGCACGGCAATTACCTTGTCGAATTCCTCGAGCGGATAATCCTCCACCGGGACGACAGGGCCGTAATGCCCGGCGTTGTTCACCAGGATGTCGATACGCGTGAACTTCTCACGCGCCGCGGCGACAACGCGTGAGCAATCCGCCTCGCCGGTCAGATCCGCCGTAACATAAGCTGCCTGGCCACGCGAAGAGAAGATCTCTTTCGCAGTTGCAGCGAGTTCCGCCTCAGTTCGCGCGGTAAGAAAAACGCGAGCACCTTCCTGCGCGAATAGTTTGGCCATGGCGCATCCAATGCCGCGGCCCGAACCGGTAATCAACGCCACTTTGTTTTGTAGGAGCATGCCCCGAAGATATCAGCCTTGTGCAGCAGATGCCAAACGCCCGCAAAAAACCACTCCGGGAGCCGCGGCGAACCGCTTCTCCCGGAGTGTTCCTCGGAGTGCTGGGTTAGCTACAACATCGACACGCGACGTGGCAGGTACGCAGCTTCGTTGGCGGCGACATTCCGCGTGATGCGCTTTGCTTGCGAGATTTCGTACAGCAGAATGCAGGCCGCGCAAACAAATAATGCCGACAGGCTAAAGTCGTCGAGCGGGGTCCAAACCGCAGCGGTCTCGACCTGAGAAGGAGATGCTATGGTGACGGCCGCGCGCTGAGCATCACTTGGGCTCATGACCGCGGTCGAAGCGGTCGCAACGAACGCGCTAGCCGCGGGCTGGGCCATCGACTCCACGTAGGGGCCATCGGCAAAAGGCGTCGGGTCCGTCTCCTGTTGCGCATAAGCGGAGCCGGCGAACAACATCGCCGCTGCCAATCCCGCCAAGGTCATCACTTGCGTCCGAATCATGTTTCTGAACTTCATAAACCACCTCTCTCCTTTTATTTCCTTTTTGCTGGACGCAGTTCAGAGAAGCACCTCGCATGCCAAATGAATTTCGTTCGCACTGCGCCGGTGATTGGCTGGGCAGTTTATTGATTCAAAGCAACTTGATCACGATTCGCGAACCGCTGGCAGCAGTTGCCTCAGGAACAAGGAGGAGCCAACGCTATCCGTTCGGATATTCGGATGCCATTAGCGAGGCCTCAAATTGGACGGTTGGGGTCCGGAAAATTCTAACACGCATCGATAGAGCGCTAACCTACGGAATAGACACGAGTTAGCGGACAATTGAGAGTCACACCTGGCAGGAACTACGAAGCCTTGATGATACGTTCCGATCGTGTGGTCGCACTATCCAATCGGATAGTTCTGGTGGCACCGGCCGCCACTTGCGGCTAGAATCTTGCCTCCAGCGACGACGTTTAGTCCTAGCGCTGGAGACGTAGCATGAAAGGTCCCCTGTGCAGCCCAAGCTTTTGGCCTTGAGTGGCCCGTTGCAGAAGACCGAATTTTCTCTGGAAGCCACGGTCTGCATAGGCAGCGCTTCCTCCAACCTGATTCGTGTGCAAGATGCCGGAGTGTCTGCGCAGCACTGTCGCATCGCGGTGGAGAATGGGCGATTCATCTTGACGGACCTGGACAGCTCGACAGGCACGTTCGTCAACGGCATGCCAGTGAAACAGCGCGAGCTCGATTCCGGTGATCAGATTGCTGTTGGAGATTCAGTGTTCCTGTTCCAGACCGATGTCTCGCGGGCAATTTCCAACCCGTTACAGCTGGATGACGGCTTGACCGAAAAACCGCCGCTCCAGCAGATTCACCGGGATGAACTCTTGTACCTCAATCCGGAAGCCTTGGCGGCATTGCCGCAGCAAGAGCGACTCTCGCGGAACTTGAGCGCGCTGTTGCGAATCAGCACGGCAATCGGCTCCATTCGCGACGTGCAATCGCTGCAATGGGCGCTACTTGGAATGATTTTCGATGTCGTTCCGGCGGAACGAGGTGCCGTGATCCTAGTCAAGGATTCTTCGCTGGAGATTTTGTCCCATGTGGCTTGGGACCGTGCTGCCGGACCTGACCAGCCCGTGCACGTCAGCCAGGCGTTGCTTCGCAAAGTGATCGAAGAGCGGGTATTCCTGCTCGATACTCCCGTCGCGGGCGGCGGAGCTCTCTCCGCCGCGAACGCCAGTGAACAAATCGCGGCTTCTGTGTTGTGCGTTCCGCTGGTTGCGGCCCATTCGCCCATCGGAATCATCTATCTGGATTCCACCAATCCGGGAACGCCGTTCACCGAAGATGATTTGCAGCTTGCGTCCGCAATTGCCGGGCTTGCCGCCATTGCGATTGAAAACGCGCGGCAATTCGAATCACTGGGCATTGAGAATCAGCAACTGCGGGCCCAGGCCAGCCTGGAACACGACATGGTGGGACGCAGCGCCCGCATGCGCGAGGTCTACCAGTTCATTGAACGCGTTGCGCCCAGCGATGCCACCGTGCTGATCTGCGGCGAAAGCGGGACCGGCAAAGAACTCGCCGCTCGCGCCATTCACAACAACAGCAATCGCAAGAGCCATCCATTCGTTGCTTTGAATTGCGCGGCGCTCACCGAAACTCTTCTGGAAAGCGAGCTGTTCGGCCACGAGAAAGGCGCATTTACCAGCGCCATTGCGCAGAAGAAAGGCATGATCGAAGTGGCCGAGGGCGGTAGCTTGTTCCTGGACGAGATAGGAGAGCTTTCGCCGATTCTGCAGGCGAAACTTCTTCGGGTGCTTCAGGAGCGTGAATTTACGCGCGTGGGTGGAACCCGGTCGATCAAGATCAACGTTCGTTTTCTCGCCGCGACGAATAAAGATCTGCAGAAAGAGGTGAAGGAAGCGAAATTCCGCGCGGATTTGTTCCACAGACTAAATGTTATTTCCCTGGTGCTTCCCCCGCTGAGGGAACACGCAGAAGATATTCCCGCGCTGGCCGAATATTTCGCCGCGCGCTATGCCAAGAAATGTAACCGCGTGGTGAAAGGAATCTCGCCTGCCGCTCGCGCCAGTCTGCAGAGCTATGAGTGGCCGGGAAATGTGCGGGAACTTGAGAATGCGATGGAACGCGCTGTGGTCATCGGCTCCTCCGAGATGATCCTGCCAGAGGATTTGCCAGAACCCTTGCTGGAGACATCTTCGCCCGGCACTGCCGAGACACCCGCTAAGTACCACGACGCGATTCGCAATTTGAAAAAGCAGCTCATCATGGGGGCTTTGGAACAGGCCGACGGGAGTTTTACGCATGCCGCGAAGATCCTCGGCGTTCATGCCAACTACCTTCACCGGTTGATCAACAATCTGGACCTGCGTCTGGCGTTGAAGAGGAAGCAAGGGCAGCTGTAAGGTCAGTTTTAGGTTTTCCGTTGTACACTTTAAGTGAGACGAGAGGCTGGCGGGCACTCCATCCTCGTTGTGTCCCTCGAGCCAGAAGCCTCCACCTGCATTCGTTTCCTAGCAAAATTCGGAACTGCACATGCACGATTCTGCTCGGCAGTCGGCTGTCTCGACCGCAGGGTGCGCCCTACAGCGGCCAGAACCGTAGCCTGCAGAAGAGGGTTAGTAGGCCTCGACGGGCGGGGCACAAAGCGTATCGTGAAAAAGCAGAACGAAATCAAGGTGAAACGGACAGCCGCATTGGAACACGAAGCGAGGAGTGTGTCCCAAAGCGGAGCAGGCGCCCCGGTGCCTCCCTTCCGGGGAACCATGTTTACCGCCTTCGCGAAATTGTTCCCGGCTACCGAAAACACGACACCTCGTGATCTGCGGATCCGACGAAAGTTCTTTGTCCGACGCGGACTGGTCTACGCCCTGTGCCTGGTTGTTTACATTCTGCTGGACCGTTCCGCGATGTTTCTGCAAATGTGGCCGAATATCAGCGCTTGGTATCCTCCGGTCGGCTTTGCCGTCCGCCCTGATCATCGGACTCGGTCCTGAAATCCTCCCCGCATTGTCCCTCAGTTCCTATCTGTCGGGAGTCATCAACTATCACCAAGGGTTCGCCGATCCCAGTCTTATCCTGACTACGCTGCTTCTTCCCATCGTGTATGGGACCGCCAGTCTTTTTCTGCGCCAGCGCTTCAGCCAGGATTGCCGGCTCCACAGCACTCGCGACGTCACGAATCTTCTGGGGATCTCGCTGTTTGCTGCTTCGGTCACGGCCTCGGTAGGCACGCAAATTCTCATCTGGGAGGGCCAAATTCGGCGGGCGGACTTTGCGCACGCGGCGTTCAACTGGTGGGTTGGCGACGCCGTCGCGCTCTCCAGCCTGACCCCGTTTCTGCTGCAATTTGTTTTGCCGGTCCTGCGCCGATACCTGGACGTCGGCAAAATCGGGCCACAATCAGGCCGCGTTCCTAAGGCGTTCAACACCCGGAGTTTCCTGGAGACGATTGGCCTTGTGGGAGCGCCGATTGTCGTATTCGCTCTTGTTTTCGGGACCTTCTTCGCTCGCAGCCCTTATCTGTTCTACCTGTTCTTCCTGCCGATCATTTGGGTTTCCACGCGACGCGGTTTGCGCGGCGCCGTCACGGGCCTGTTGCTTCTGGACACCGGGTTGGTGGTGATGATGCGCGTCACTTCGGTAGGAAAAGAGGAATTGGCGCTGCTGCAATTCCTGATGTTGATCCTGGCGCTGACAGGGTTGCTGCTTGGATCCATGATCGACGAACGCCAGGAAGCGAAGCGCCAACTGGAGGAACAAGAGGAGCGCACCCGTCTGATTTTGGAATCCACTGCGGAGGGAATCTACGGAATTGATTGCGACGGCGTTTGTACGTTCATGAACCCCGCGGCAATGAGAATTCTGGGTTTTGCTTCGCCCTTAGGAGTGTTGGGCAAGAATGTTCATCGGGTGTGCCACCACTCGCGTGAGGACGGCACGCCGTACCCGGAGAAAGAATGTCTGGTCTACGAGGCCCTCCGTCGTGGACACGGGACGCACGCGGATAGCGAAGTTTTTTGGCGTGCGGATGGCGCGCCTGTTCCAGTCGAATACTGGTCTTTGCCCATGAAGCGCGACGAGACGATTATCGGTTGCGTTGCGACCTTCGTCGATATAACCGAGCGCCGCAAATTCGAGCGAGTGCTGCGCGAGAGCGAGCAGCGTTTTCGGGGGTGTTCGAGGGCGCCGCGATCGGAATCGCCATAGCCGACTTGGCGAGCGGAACTCTTACGACAAACCTGACGTTTCAGAAAATACTCGGGTGTACGGCCGAGGAGATGCGTTCCGTTAGCATCTTCGACCAGCTCACTCACCCCGATGATCGCGAAGCGGACAATCTCCGCATACAACGAATGCTGCACGGCGAGTACGACCGGATGCACCAGGAAAAACGTTATGTTCTTCGGGATGGCCGGGAGGTTTGGGCCAGCGTCACGCGCTCACTGTTGCGGGATGCTACCGGGAAACATTAATTCGTCCTGGGCTTGGCAGTCGACATCACCGAGAGTAAACGGGCTGAGGACGAGCTGAAACGAGCCAAGCGCGCTGCGGAAGCCGCCAGCGAGGCGAAGAGCACATTTCTGGCCACCATGAGCCACGAGATTCGCACACCCATGAACGGTATCCTTGGCCTCATCGAGCTCGTTCTGGATACTGAGCTCGGCCCCGAGCAAAGAGAAAACTTAAACCTGGTGCACTTCTCGGCCGAATCACTTTTATCGATCATCAACGACATACTGGACTTCTCCAAAATCGAAGCAGGGAAGCTGGAGGTCGAAGCCATCCCTTTCCGGTTGCGCGACAGTCTGGGCGAGACCATCAAGTCGCTGAGTTTCCGGGCCCACCAGAAAGAATTGGAATTGGTATTCCACGTACGCCCGGAAGTGCCGGAGGCCGTGATTGGTGATCCGGGAAGAATCCGGCAGATCCTGGTTAACCTGATCGGGAATGCCATCAAGTTCACCGACCATGGCGAAATTCTGGTGACTATCGGCGAGGAGCGATGCCAAGGTAACGGTACGCTGCTTCGCGTCGCGGTGCAGGACACCGGGCTGGGTATACCTGCGGATCAGCAAGGCAAAATATTCGAAGCGTTCTCGCAGGCGGATGGCTCCATGGCCCGAAAATATGGCGGCACGGGATTGGGACTCACGATCTGCGCGCGCCTAGTGGAGATGATGGGAGGAAGGATCTGGGTCGAGAGCGAACCTGGCAAAGGAAGTACGTTTCAATTTACGTTTCAGGTTGCCGTTCAGGAAGCGTATACGCCCTTTTGTGTTCCGTTAGCTCCCGAGCAACTGCGCGGGATGCCGGCGCTAATCGTCGACGACAATTTCACCAATCCGGGAGTGTTGCGGGAAATGCTGGGCCGGCTGGGAATGAAACCGATGTGCATGGAAAGCGGAAAGGCGGCTCTCGAAGAGGTGGCTTCCTCGGTGAACTCCGGGCAGTGCTATCCGCTGATTTTCGTCGATGGCCAGATGCCGGACATGGATGGATTCACGCTGACCGCGGAAATCCAGAAACTGCCGGGTTTTTCCGGATGCACCATCATGATGCTGACTTCGACCGCGCAGTTGGGAGATGGTAGGCGTTGCCGGGCGCTGGGAATTTCCGCGTATCTGGTGAAGCCGATTCACCAGAGCGAATTATTGGATGTGATTTGCCGTGCCACTTCGGCGAAACCTGGGGGCGAGAACGCCGCGACACTCGTTACCAGACATAGTTTGCGCGAGAGTGGCAACAAATTGCGAATTCTGCTGGCGGAAGACAACGCCGTAAATCAAGTTCTTGCCCTGCGGCTACTGGAAAAACGGGGCCACGTGGTCACCATCGCTTGTGACGGCAAGGAAGCGTTGCTGGCCGCGCAGAAGGAAGAATTCGACGTCATCTTGATGGACATTCAAATGCCAGAAGTAAACGGTTTCGAGGCTACTGCGGCGATTCGCAAACGAGAAGCATCAAGTGGAAAGCATGTCCCCATCGTGGCGTTGACGGCGCACGCGATGAAGGAAGATCGCGAGCGGTGCCTCTCGGCCGGTATGGATGCCTATATCACCCAGCCGATCCGCCCGAAGGAATTGTTTGCGGCGATCGAAAGCGTCATGGCTAACAAGGCTGTTCCTGCGGGAATGGCCGATGATTCGCGAAAATAGTGCGGTGCTTGACATGCGCTTAACATGTGTTCATGCTTGAAACATGCCACGCATGATCCAACTTCGAAATGTGCCGGACGGACTGCACCGAAGGCCAGAGCAGCTTTGTCAGGGATGCCGCTGTCGGACTATTTAATTGCTGAAATCCGCCAGGTTGCGGAGCGTCCCACGATAGCCGAATTGAAGGAGCGCCTGGAACGTCGCGCTCGCGTGAATTCGCCGGTGTCGGCCGCCGATGCCGTTCGCGAGGAGCGAGACGCCCGGTGATTGTGCTCGACGCCTCAGCAGCAATCGAATGGCTGATGAGGAGTTCCACGGGAACGAAAGTAGATCGACGCCTGTTTTCGTCTCCCGCCACCATTCATGTGCCACATCTTCTGGACGTGGAGATAACCCAAGTGCTGCGGCGCTACGTCCGACAACGGATTATCACCGACTCTCGGGGAGAAGAAGCCTTACAGGATCTGCACGACCTGCCACTTAGTCGCTACCCCCACGACATTCTGCTGCCGCGCGTATGGGAACTGCGAGCAGCCGTGACGGCATATGATGCAGTCTATGTTGCGCTAGCAGAATTACTGGACGCCGCTCTGATAACCTGTGATCGCAGAATCGCACAGGCATCCGGTCACCGTGCCGCTGTCGAGGTTATTTGACAGACGTCACGCTAGAGTCGTAGCCGGTGCCCCCGGCCCGTCATTCTCAAACTCTACGTGAACCTCATTTTGGCTTGAGGGATTTCAGCAAGCGGTTGACGGCCTCCTGCGCTTGGTACGGCGAAATCGTGGTCTTGTTGCTCATGGATTTTTGACTAATGGCGCGGTAAGCCAGTTTTCTGGGATTCCGCAGCGCCAGATCGATCACGAACGTTCCTTCGCTGAAGCGCACGTTCTGGAATTCCACTTCGGGCGGACCCCAACCCCATCCCCATCCCCAACCCCATCCGGGGTAGACGGTCTGCACCGTGGCGTTGCGTGTTTTCACGGCTACGTGATAGTCCACCAGCAAATCCGCAGTGGCCGGATCGTTCACCTGCACCAACCCCTTGGATTTCAGGGCATGCTCGATGGCTTCCTTCAGTTGATTGCGATTTGCCTCGGTATTCCAGTCGCGGTTGCTCTCAAGGTGTTGCGGAGGGGGAGGCGCCGGAGCCGGGTTAGTGATCACGTCGCGCGAAACGACAGCTCTACCGGTTTGCGCAGGGGTTCCCATGGGGCGCCAGGCCCAGGTCATGCCTTTGGTAATATGAATGTCGGGATCGCGAATGACCTCGACGTTGTCGTCACAGCCACCCAAAACCAGCCCGCCCAATAAGACGCCGGCGAGCAGTGCTCCAATTGAATAGCGTTTTGCCGAGTCCACGTAACGTACCTCCACACTATAGGAAACCCGGGAGCGGCGAAAAAGTTGGCCTGTTTTGACGGATATTTACTTCGCCACGGGAACGGCCCAATCGGCTGGGGGAAAGACGACCGGCCAGAAGTTCGCAGCGGGACGGTCAAATTCAAACGCAACATTGTAGAGTTCCAGGCCGGAATCTTCGATGCGCACCACGCGACAGCTCATCTCCGCGCCACTGCGGGGATTCGTCAACAGAAAGGACTGGCCTACGTGGATGTGCGACTTCATCTGCAGCAGGCCGCCGTGGGCATTGACCACCTGGGTGTAGGCCTGCACCTGAATTTGGCGACGTTCCTCATCTTCCGCCAGCACGATCACGGACATGCGTAGCATCACTCGTTCACTGCGCCTGCGGTTTTGTGCTTCGGCCATAGGTGACCCTAACCCTGGGATAGAGGTATTTTAACCGGGAAGTTGCGGGCTGGGAACTGTACCAAATGCCAGTGGGACCTATTTATTTGGTCAATTCGAGGGTGCATGCACAGGAATGACGGCTTTGGTATGATAGTATCTTGAAAATTCAGCAGCTTAGGAACAAGATGGCGACCCAAACTGAGGCTAAAATTCTGCTTCGCGTACGTCCCCGAGGCTTTTGCGCGGGTGTGGTTCGCGCGGTAGATATCGTAGAACTGGCACTGGAAGCGTATGGCGCTCCGGTGTACGTGCACCACGAGATTGTGCACAACACGTATGTGGTGGAACAACTGCGCCGGCGCGGTGCGATCTTCGTGGAAGCGATTTCGGAAGTTCCCCACGAGGCCGTGCTGGTGTTCAGCGCCCATGGTGTGCCGCCGACTGTGCGTGGGGAAGCGAAAGAACGCCAACTGCGCGTGATTGATGCCACCTGCCCGCTGGTGACGAAGGTTCACCTGGAGGCGCTGAAGTTTGCGCGAGAGAAGCGCACCATCATTCTGATCGGGCACCGCGATCACCAGGAAATCGTGGGCACTTCCGGTGAAGCGCCGGACCGTACCTTGGTGGTGGATTCAGTGGAAGCGGTCGATGCTTTGCGCGTTGAGGATCCCGACAAACTCGCTTTCCTGACGCAGACGACCCTCAGCTTGTACGACACGCAAGAGATTGTGACGCGGCTGCGGCAGAAGTTTCCCAAGATTATCGGGCCGGCGAGCGACGATATTTGTTACGCGACACAAAACCGGCAGGAAGCCGTGGAGCAGGTGGCCAAGGATGTCGACCTGATTCTGGTGGTGGGCTCGCAGAACAGCTCGAACTCCAACCGCCTGGTGGAATTGGCGAAGCGCTTGAATCGTGAAGCACAGTTGATCGATTCGGCCGAGGACATTGATCCGCAGTGGCTGGAGGGCGTGAAGAGCGTGGGCCTGACAGCCGGCGCGTCTGCCCCGGAAGTGCTGGTGGAACAAGTGAGCGAACGGCTGGCACAGTTCGGGTTTACCGATCAACGGGATCTCGACTTGATCCGCGAGGACGTGCGCTTCACACTGCCTCCGGAACTGGCCACCATCGCTCCCGCTCCGCGACGTTAAGTCTGGGGCGACCGAGAGATTACTTTGCCGGGCAGGGGATCGAACCGGCGGGACTCGCTGTAACCCGGCAATTACCGACTGCAGGAAAAGGAGCGTACCTTGGCGGTCAAAATCGTCCGTCAGCCGAATAAGCTTGCCTTGATCGGCGCACCCTCAAGCGCTGCTGGATTTTTTTCCGGAACCGAGAAAGCACCTGCGGCACTGCGCGCCGCGGGCATCGTCGAAAAACTTCAATCCATCGGATATGAAGTGACCGATTATGGAGACTCCGCGCCGCGGCTGTTTGCCGAAGATGAAGAACACAAACGCGCGCGAAACTTGCCGGAAATTGTGGCGTTGCTGAATGACTTAAAGCCACGCGCGGAGTTGGCCGTAAAGTCCGGCGCCCTGGTGTTGCTGCTGGGCGGAGACTGCGCGCAAAGCATCGGACTGTTGACGGGCGCGCGGCGCTACTATCGCCACGTGAATTTATTGTGGTTTGACCGCGACGCGGATTTAAACACGCCGGCCAGCACGCCTTCGGGGCGCCTCGATGGCATGGTTCTGGCGAGTATCATCGGCCGCGGTTCACCGGAGTTGGTGCGTTTCTGGGGCGAGCCGCCGCTGGTTCGCGAGCCCGATACGCTCATTTTTGGTTTGCATCGCATCGATCCGCAGGAGCAGAGATTTTTGGCGCACTCGCCCATGCGTCATATCCTGGCGGCGGACATCCAGTCCGTGGGCGCGGAGAAAGCAGCGAGTAACGCGATTGGACAATTGCACGCGGACACGCGCGAATTCATGTTGCATCTGGATTTGGACGTGATCGCGCAGGAAGAATTTCCTGCTACGAATGTGCCGGGCAGCGGCGGACTTTCTTTCGCCGAAACGCAAACGGCCCTGGCCGAATTTGCCAAGCACAAAAACCTGCTAGGGCTGGACGTCGCACAATACAATCCGGAAAAAGATCCGGATGGCAATGGCGCAAAGAAAGTGATCGATCTGCTTGCAGAAGTGCTTTCCGCGCGGCTTACGGCGTTAACCACACCGCCGGCAGCGGCTGCGACCGAAGAGACGCCATCGACGACGACGTGACGATCTAACATCAACAAATTGGCTGTGACTCGTACATTCCGGGCATTCTCGCCGCAACGAATTCTCGTTTAGGCGCGAGACTTTTGATGTGACGCTGGGTTGAGGTAGAGATAGAAGGTCCGGGGGTTAACTGCGCAAACAGAGGCTGCATCCCTTTTCGATTGAGGCCGCATCGTAGCACCTTGGGGGCGCATGCACCGGGCAAAGGAAATCCGGGATATGCTTGTTGCGATTTACATAAATTTTGGTACAGCCCGAGGCGATGGGGTCAACGTAAAAAAAGAGGCGCGCCACTGGGCAAGCCATTTTGGGGATGATTTGTGACCGGTCAAGACAGCGGCATTGCCGTGAAGTCACGGGACAAAGCCAAAACTCCTATTCGTGTGTGCTTGGTGGTACAGAACCGATTGCTGCGAGAAACCATGGCGCGCCTGTTCCAGAAAAAGCCCGGAATCATCGTGGTTGCGAAGGAATTTTCCGCGGAAAGCCTGAAGGAATCCAACGAAGAGCGCTGCGATGTTCTACTGATGGATTCGTTGAAGCCGCGTAGCGCGATGGATTTTGGGGAACTTCCGGCGCCGCACGGGAAGACGCCAAAAACGGTATTTTTCGGGATGGACGACGATCCGGGATGTTTCTTGCGTGCCATACGAAACGGAGCCCGCGGCTATTTGCTGAAGGACGCATCTTCGGAGGAAATTGTCTCCGCGGTGCGCCGAGTGGCGGAAGGGGAGGCGGTTTGTCCGCCGAAGTTGTGCATGCTGTTATTTGAGCATGTTGCGCGCGAGAAAAAACCTCTTCGCGAGGGTGCCGAGAAAGCACGTGGAATGAAGTTGGGACTCACCTACCGGCAGCGCCAATTGATGGCTCTGGTGGCTCAGGGACTGACCAACAAAGAGATTGCTGGAAAATTGAACCTCTCTGAATTTACGGTGAAAAACCATATTGCCCGGGTGATGAGGCAACTGAATGCCGACAGCCGCCACGAAGCCGCAATTCTGATCCATGCGGAAGAATCTGCAGGCGCGCTCAACTAGCGGTGCAAAAGACCACTTCTTCTTTGGCAAAAATGGTTCTACGAGCGGCGGCTTTAGCAGAACTGGCACAACGCCAACGCCAAGAGGAGCGCCGAGACGAAGGACCACGCGTCCCATTTACAGGTACCGGGCGATTGCCGTGTAAAGTTTTCTCCCCACATGGAATGACCAGGGTGTAGTTGCAAATCGCGGTATACAGTAGACACCTCAGAACTTAGGGGGAATTCCCTGTAGATCGGTGCGCCCAAACGGGGCTGTCCTAGAAGACGCAGCGCTATCCCGGAGGCATGGAGTGATGCGCGTGCACGCGCAGCTCGGCTTCTTTCGCGAGGCTTTGCACCGCCAGACGGGTCTCGTGAATCATCAACGTGCAGCCAAAGCACAACGCCACAACAGCGGAGGCTCCTGTGGCCACGGCCAGGATCGCGGTTACTTCAGAGAGGAGTCGTTGGCGATAATAACTGGCGACGGATCGAGCAACCGAGACCAAAGCGGATGCGGCAAACAGTCCCAGACCCGCGTAAAAAACGCGCAGCGACCTAAGCAGCAGCTGTGCGCGGGCTCGTAGTGCCTGCAGTTGCACAGACCATGCTTGGCGTTCCGCCGAGCCAGCGCCAAATGTGCCGATCTCACTGGCCACCACGCGTGTGCGGTCGACAACGCGACCCAGCCGATTGCTGGTGCCGAGCGGGGGCCACGATGGTCGTCAGCACCCCGAAAGGACTACTCGCGGGAAGTTGCGTTTGCACGATTCGCGTGCCTGCGAGCCCGGCTAAGAATAGTCTCTTTCGCCCGGAGTGCAAAGCCGTGTACTCGCTGGATACTCGGAGAGCCGGAACGGCAATGGCGATGGCGATCAGTGCTACGCTGGCATCAACCGAGGTTCCTGATCATGAGGCTGAGACGTGTGGTCGTCTCGCTCGCTGTTGTTGCACTTCCGGTTGCGGCGCAGCAATCGGAGTCTTCTCCGCCAATTCTCGACGTGCAACTGCGCGTATCTACCCCGGGCGCTTTCGGAAGGCCCGCGCCGGGTTTTTGCCCCGCACGACCCGGCGAAGCGATTCCCACGCTGGATTCCAAAAACAAAACTCAGGGCTCAGAAAACCCAACGTGCTCGGACCATTTAAGCGCCGCGGAAACGGATGAAGAGTTGGGACAAAAAACGCTGGCGATTTTGAGGGAATTCAATGTTATCGCGGTGGCCATGTTGTCGCCTGCTCAAGCCAAGCAGTGGCAATCAGCCGAGCCGAGGCGAATTATCCCTGGGCTTTTCTTCGCCGCGGATCAGAAGTTTGACAGAAGCCGCATCGACGCGCAACGCGGCCGCGGCGGGTTCGTGGTCCTGGGCGAAGCGGTAACACCGCATGAGGCATTCTCTCCGAGTGATCCGGATTGGGATCACTATCTGGCAATGGCGGAAGAACTGGATATTCCGTTGGGGATTCAAATAGGGCTGGAGCCGCCGGGCGCGGCGAGCTTTCTTGCGACTCCGAAATACGCCGAGCAGTATGGCGATCCCTTGGTGCTGGTCGAAGCACTGGCTCGCCACCCGCGATTGCGCGCGTACGTGCTGCACGGGGGATGGCCGCACGTCGAAGGAATGATTGCGCTGATGGCGGCGCATCCGCAGCTTTATGCGGATGTCAGCGTGATTGACTGGTATTTGCCGCGCGAGGAATTCCACAAATATTTGCGGCGATTGGTCGAAGCGGGCTTCGCAAAACGAATCATGTTCGGCTCCGACGAGATGATTTGGCCCGGCGCGATCAAGCTCGGGATTGACGCAGTGGCTTCAGCGGATTTCCTCAGTCCCAAACAAAAGCGCGACATCTTGTACAACAACGCCGCGACTTTCCTGCGGTTTGATCTCGCAAAAATGACCGTACAGTAGCGCCTGTCCGCGTACCAATAAATCGATGTATCCAATTCGATAAATTGATGGACTGAATCATCCTGAGGCGGGCGGCGAAAGCCTTAAAATAGGAATGGTGGGCGGCAGGCCTTGATTGAGCCATTGAAGCCGTCAAGCGGAGCGTGATGAAACCTCGATTGCAAGTGATGAAATTTGGCGGCACGTCCGTGGGAGACGCTGTGTGCATTGCGCGAACGGCGCAGATCATTGCCAAGGGCGCACGCGAAAAAGCTTGCGTAGCAGTGGTTTCCGCCATGAGCGGGGTGACCAACCGGCTGATCGAAGCAGCGAACAAGGCGCAGACCGGCAACGTCCAGGAAGCGGTGGACGCGATAGAGGGCTTGCGCGCGCAACATGAGGCGGTGCTGCTCAACCTTACCCAGAAGGACGCGGAACGCTGCCAGTTGCGAAAGAAAATCGACACGGTGCTCGCTGAGGGCCGGCGGCTGTGCGAAGGAACAGCCTTGCTGCGGGAGTTGACGCCGCGCACCTTGGACGCGATTTCCAGTCTGGGAGAGCGACTCTCGGCGCCGCTGGTCTCGATGGCGGTGAGGGAACTGGGATTGCCAAGTGAACCGATCGAAGCGACGGAAATAATCGTGACGGATGGGTTCCATGGCGGCGCGGAACCGCAAATGAGTTCGACGCACGAAAAATCTCAGGCGCGCCTGTTGCCCTTGCTGGAAAAGGGCATTGTGCCGATCGTGACAGGGTTTATCGGCGCGACGGCGGGCGGCCAGTTGACGACGCTAGGCCGCGGAGGATCCGACTATTCAGCGACGATCCTGGGTGCGGCCGTCGGCGCAGACGAAGTGATCATTTGGACGGACGTGGACGGCGTGCTGACGGCGGACCCGCGCCTGGTGAGCGAGGCACAGACCATCCCGGTGATTTCCTATCGCGAAGCAGCGGAACTGGCTTATTTCGGCGCGAAGGTGCTTCACCCGAAGACGCTGAAGCCGGTGGTGCAGGCCGCCATTCCGGTGTGGATCCGCAACAGCTTTCAGCCTGACCGGCTGGGAACCCAGATTACGCCACTGGGGCGCGGTGGCGTTAGCGCCGGAGTGAAAGCGCTGACCGCCATTCGCGACGTGGCGCTCATCAGCGTCGGCGGCCCGGGAATTGTGGGCGTCCCGGACGTGGTGGGACGAACATTCTCGACCACCGCGGAAAAGCGCGCCAATGTGCTGCTGATCTCGCAATCGTCCTCGCAGAACGACATCTGCTTTATCGTGTCCGCGGCGGACGCGCGACTGACGGTCGACGCCATGAAAAAGGAGTTTGCCAATGACCTGGCGCACCAGACCGTGGAGCACATCACGATCGATCCGAACATCGCGATTGTGGCGGTGGTCGGCGAAAACATGCGCGGCATACCCGGGATCGCCGGGCGCACCTTCAGTGCGATGGGCCGCGAGAGCATTAATATTATTGCCATTGCGCAGGGATCTTCGGAGTCCAACATCTCTTTCGTGATCGAGAGGAAAAACGTGAAGGCGGCGTTACTGGCGCTGCACCGTGAGTTCGAACTGCAAAAACCAAATGGCGTCTAGGCTGGTTTAAGGATTCCGATCACCGCGTCAATCAGAACTTGAGCTAACTATATCTCCTGGGCAGCTGCTTCGAGCCACGTGATTGAGCGCCCGAAATCGCTGCTGCTCGCAAGGCGGGTTCCCTCGCAGCCATACAATTTCACCAGCTCTTTTGTCGGGGTGAAATTCCAATTTCCTGCCTGTCGATCCAACGCGAATATTCCCCAGTGAGTTTCCTGCGCCGACTGAGCTTGTTCTCCAACGAAAACACTGCCGTCGTCCCAAAGTGCGGGCCAATCCAGCGGTTACTCTGCCGAACTAGTCCAGGATTTCACCCGAGTGATCACTTTCTGATCCAATGAAAATTTCATGTACGTATGAGCGTGCTTCGAGTACCTGCCGACAGGGTCGTTTGTCGATTTTCTCCCCTTTCCTGTGTGAGCGCCCTGAGCCCATGATGTGCGGGCCAGAAACAGCGCCGCGATCATTTGCGGTGTTGTTGTTCGGTGACCTTCTCATGCCTTGTTCGCGCGCGGCGCTATCTTGACTGTCGCGGAGCGGGCGCGTGCGCCGTTCATCGGGTTGAGATACGGGCTTCCTTTGTACTTCGCTCGGTACGCGTCATCAATGCGGTCGTTGATCGGGCCGTCCACCGGCTCGAACGTAACTTCCTTGGTCATGCCGGCGGTAGTGATGCGCCCCGCCCTCTGCCGCACCGCAGCCTGATACCAACGAGACATCTGCCCGTTGTAGCCGCGCACGTAGAGCGCGTCATCGGCCACGACGGACCAAATATACGTTGGCGTGCCATAGGTCTTTCCGTCCTCACGGAACGGTGAGATGTACAGGTCGTCGGCCTCAGCAATCTTGCGCAGTTCGTCTTTCGACCACGTCATCAGCGATTGCTCCACGCCTCGATGTGTTCGGGATACCGAGCCCCTTGGACGGTGATCTGGGAGGCGGCGCTTTCAATCTCTCGGAGATCATCCGGTGTAAGTTCCACGGCGGCTGCTGCGATGTTTTCTTCAAGGCGATGGAGCTTGGTCGTCCCTGGAATTGGAACTATCCATGGCTTCTGTGCCAGCAGCCAGGCGAGCGCGATCTGACCGGGTGTAGCCTTCTTGCGTTGCGCGATCTTGGCAAGAAGATCCACCAGTACTCGATTTGCCTTCCGGTTCTCCGGGTCGAATCGCGGCACGGTGCTGCGGAAATCAGAGTTATCGATCTTCGTCGTCTCGTCGATCTTGCCCGTCAGATAACCCTTGCCCAGAGGGCTAAATGGAACGAACCCGATTCCAAGTTCCTCAAGCGTCGGCAGCACTTCCTTCTCAGGCTCGCGATACCACAACGAGTATTCACTTTGCACCGCAGTGACCGGCTGAACCGTGTGTGCGCGACGGATCGTCTTTGCTGCTGCTTCCGACATGCCGAAGTGCTTCACCTTGCCTTGCCGAATAAGGTCCTTCACGACTCCCGCCACTTCTTCGATCGGAACCTCGGGGTCCACCCGGTGCTGATAGTAAAGATCGATGGCATCGACCCTGAGCCGCTTGAGTGAACCTTCAACCGACCACCTGATGTTCTCAGGACTGCTATCCAGGCGGACCACACCCGGACTTCCATCGGGTTTGAGCTGATGTCCGAACTTGGTGGCGATGACAACTTGCCCGCGAAAAGGCTCTAGCGCTTCGCCCACCAGATCTTCGTTCGTGTACGGGCCATAAACTTGCGCGGTGTCAAAGAATGTGATGCCGCGTTCCACGGCTGCACGCAGGAGAGAGAGCATCCCTTTCCTGTCCGGAATCGGAGCGTAAGAATAGCTCATTCCCATGCAGCCGAGCCCGAGAGCTGTGACTTCAAGATTGCTTTTTCCAAGTTTGCGTTTTTGCATGGTTCTCATCCTTTACACAAAGCTATGCGTGAAATGATTTGCAGAAGTGGCTTAGTAATGCTCCCAGGCAACTCTCCAGTGTTCCTCCGGGTGAGTCGACTTCACGATGAGCTGCCTGCCCGATAACTCGAATGCGCGCGGCAGCTCTTTGCCGATCAGGGTCCGCACGAGTGCACCTTCGACGTGGAAGGTGAAGGTTCGAGCGCTTTCGTCGATTTCATAGGTGCCAAAGGAAGCTTCGTAGCCGCCCTGCGCGTATTGCACCGGCGCAGCGTTGGTCCCTGCCAGCGGGTTCTTATACATCACCTGGACTGACATGTGACCGTCGCGCGTGTAGACAAGCAGCCCAGTACCGTCAGCCTTGTGAACGTTCCCGTCTGCGCGTGGCTCTTCAATCCAGGCCAGCCGCCACGCCCCGACGAAGCGGTCTCGAATGCCTTCATCTCCACCGCGATCCTGGCTGCCAGACAGCGTCATTGCGGTCATACCGATGAACAAACACCCTACGCCGAGCGAAAGCAGTTTTTTCATGTTCGTTCCTCCACCTCCCAAACCGCTCGAATCGATACGCCAGTTCCGGCCCTGCTTCGCCTTCGTCGGCGAGTTCGGCCACGAGCAGAGCAAATGGTTCGGTGTAACGCGCCATGCAGCGTCCCCGGGATCGAAACGAACGTCGCGGATCAGCCCAGCAGCCACATCTGTGGCTTGATGGTCGCCGCAGTACACCACACTCGGAGCTCATTCCATGCTGGGAAGAACACGGTTCCTGCTGCTCAGCGGCCCACCATTTTTTGCAGCTCTTCGGGGTACCGGGCGCCTTGCACCGCGATCTTTGACGCCGCGGCGTGCAGTTCGCGGAATTCGTCGGGCGAAAGTTGGAGGTTAACGGCTCTGATGTTCTCTTCGAGCCGATGCAGCTTGGTCGTGCCCGGGATCGGAACAATCCACGGCTTTTGGGCAAGCAGCCATGCAAGCGCGATCTGCGCCGGTGTCACTTTCTTCGGTTGCGCAAATCTGCCAAGCAGATCCACCATCGCCTGATTCGCTTTCCGGTTCTCTGTCGTGAAGCGCGGCACGATGTTGCGGAAATCGCTTTTGTCGAACTGCGTATCTTCGCTGATCTTTCCGGTAAGGAAGCCTTTGCCAAGAGGACTGAATGGAACGAACCCGATCCCGAGTTCCGCCAGCGTCGGCAGCACTTCCTTTTCAGGTTCTCTCCACCACAGCGAGTATTCGCTCTGCAGTGCGGTGACGGGCTGGACTTTGTGTGCGCGACGAATCGTCTCGACCCCTGCTTCCGAAAGTCCGAAGTGCTTCACCTTTCCCTGCTTAATCAGCTCCTTCACGGCTCCGGCGACTTCTTCGATCGGCACGTTGGTGTCAACGCGGTGCTGATAGTACAAATCGATGACATCAGTCTTCAGGCGCTTCAGCGAGCCCTCGGCGGCTTCCTTGACGTGTTCTGGCCGACTGTCCAGCCCGGCCTGTTTTCCGGTACTCGGATCAATCTTGAACCCGAACTTGGTGGCGATCACCACCTGGTCGCGAAGTGGAGCGAGGGCTTCACCCACGAGTTGTTCGTTTGTGAACGGGCCATATACTTCTGCCGTGTCGAAAAACGTGATGCCGCGTTCGACGGCCGCCCGAATCAGCGAGATCATCTCCTGCTTGTCAGCTGGCGGACCGTAGCCAAAGCTCATGCCCATGCAGCCGAGCCCGAGAGCCGATACTTCCAAGTTGCTTTTTCCAAGTTTGCGCTTCTGCATCGTTTCTCCTTGAGGTGTGGAAGGCGAAGGTCCAAATCACTTCGCGCCGGTTCTAAAGCACCGATTCCGAAAATGCCGGGCGCCACGATAACGAGTGTAGTCTGCTGAAACTCTGGACGCTTGCCTATTTCGCTAGAGTATTTGCCCGATCCTCCGAAGCCGCTTTGCGATTGCAGCAACCCGATGTGCGGGAGCAACCAAATCGCGCTAAACCGAATAACGGAAGGCGACGCCATGACCCTTGAATGAAGCGCAATTCGGATGATTGGAAGGTGGCGGAGCGAGTCTCAGTGGCCGTGCTTGTAGAGTTTTTCCCCGGCTGGAATTTCGATCTGCAAGCGGTTCCCCGGCAATGGAAGAGGGCAGGTGGTGAAGGGATTGTACGCGCAAGGCGGATTGTAGGCTTCGTTGAAATCCAATTCGACTGCGCCATCCTTGGGAACATCGGTATCCAGAAAACGCGAGGCTGGATAGGTCAGTTTGCCGCTGGTCAGATCGCGGAACACGATGAACAGCCCCGGCTCTGAATCATTTTCCTCCGCATCCAGACGAATCGCCTGTCCTTTCAGTGAAAAGCTCACGTAGCCGATGACCTTCAGTTTGATGGCATCTCCCAGAACATTCTGCGAGTCGAGTTCCTTCGGCGATGGGTAGGAAACAAATTTCGCGCTCACATGATAGTCGGGATCGACGGGAAACCAATTGAGGCCGGTGAAATTCTTGCGCAGTTGCGAATGTTTGTCCTTCATTCGGATGGCGAAGCGATCACCGCTGGCGTGCACGAACAACGTCAAGTCGCCCAGGACAATGCGATCTTCGCGGGAGTCGGGGCGCAACTCCGCGGTTTGCACGGGCTTTCCGTTCATTGTTGCCGCCACGCCGGGATTCAAGTGCACCGACGTTTTGCCGGCATGAAATGTGAAAACTCCCGCGAAGGCGGGAGCGCCGGCCGGCTGGACGATATTGTTCTTCGGATCGGAGCCGAAACTGTTTGCTCCCTCGTGCATCCAAAAAAGGCCGGAAACCGTGAGCCAGCCAGTGTCAGAAGTCAGCTTGGCTTCGTAATCATGCCGCCACTTCTCGACAGTCTGCTGGTAATTCGCATCACTAGCTGCCAACGCGTGGAAGCCAAGAAGTGCGGCGAGAGCAAAGATCACGGCGCGTCTGCTCACAATGGAAATCGTCGTGAATCGCTCCATCCGCGTCCTCCATTCGAATCCCGAATCATTATCACGCAATTATTTCAGGGATGGGAAGCCATCCGTTTGCGATGATAGCGAGCCAGCCCAAGCCAGGATAGGTTGAGCGCGCCGACAAACCCGTATTGCGAAATTTCCTCGGGAGACAAGGTGGCGCTGGCTTCGTGGGTGACTTCGCGAACGAACGCTTCCACGGCTTGCTGCTCATCGTTGCCGGCGCCGAGGACCCGAGCGGCAAAATCACTCCAATGGTGCAGGCGTTCGCGGTAATGGGCGATGTGGCGCGCGGGCTGATCGGAGAAACCGAAGTGCGTCAGGAACAGCTGTCGCGGCTGAAGTTTCCCTATGGCGTCGAGCGAGGCGTCCCACAGCTCCAGTTGAATATCCGGTGGAGGAGTGGCGGGAAGAATGAACGGATGTCCTTCAATGCAGATGCCCGTGGTGTCGCCGACGAACGCGACTCTTTCGGCAGAATCAAAGTAGGTGACATGATGCGACGCGTGGCCAGGCGTATAGAGCACCTGCAATTCCCTGGAGCCGAACGAAAGGGTCTCGCCCCCCTCAAGCGCGTGGAGATTTTCCGCGGGCACGGGCAGAAAGTCGCCGAACAGGCGCCGCATCTCATTGCCATACAGGCGCTGGGCACTGGTGAGCAATTTCGAGGGGTCCGCCAGGTGGTCCGCGCCGCGCGCGTGAACATAAACCTGCAGATGAGGATTTTCTCGGATCAGGGAGCCCGTGGCGCCGGCGTGGTCGAGATGAATGTGAGTGAGGAAAAGGGCTTGCAGGTCCCGGACGGAACAGTGCTGAGCGGCGAGTTGCTCGTGCAGATTCCGCAGGGTCGAAGCAGGACCCGGATCCACGAGCGCACGAAAATCCCGGGACAGCAGCAGGGCAGAGGCGATGGCACGCGGGCGGCCTTGCCAGTCCAGATCCAATGTAACGATGGAATTCATAAACGAAAAATAGTGTAACGCAAAGAAACCGGCGAATGCAGAAAATGGCGCTTCGCCAGAGCGGGAGGGGGGTGTGGAGAAATTCAAGGAAACACTTGCAGAATGATGAACTTGTGGAATATGCTTTGGGCACTGCGGCTGGTGTCCATCAGTACCTCGCGGCCCGCGAGAGATTCAGCCGCAAAACCGCCCACTGAAGAGGAACAAGTTGAGCGCTGCGTACTGCCATGCGTCTTCCGTCCAGCGCAGCGGGAAGCTTACAGGTGAAGACGCATGAGATACACGGGTTTCTTAGGATCGAATTCAGGGAGGAATACTATGCGCAAATGGTGTGCAACTGTGGCAATGGGCGTTTTGTTTGCTCTGCCACTCTGTGCGCAGCAGAAAGATGCGAGCACAGCAAGTAAGAGCAATACCACGTCGGAGAGTACCGCAACAGCTAACGCCACAGCGGGCGACTTCAGTATCGCTCCAGCATCGAGCAGCTTGTTTCCGATGCCGGCAGCCGCGGCAGCCAGGCCAGCGGACATCTTCTCAGATTGGGATAACAACCCGTGGAACCGTCATGCCTGGGGCCTTCTGACGCCCAAGTATGAAATCGCGGGAATGTTCCAGTACGTTAACTTTTGTCCGTGTTCGTTCAAGAATTGGAACAGTTTTGGCGCCACAGGATCGTTCACGTACAACGCCAACAAGTACTTGGGACTGAGTGCCGAGTACGGCGCCTACCATTTCTCTCGTGGTATCTACGTGCTGAACGGAACCGACTACACGCTGACCAACATCACCGGCAGCTTCCAGACTTGGTTGTTCGGCCCGCGGCTGAACTTGCGGCGTTTCGATCATTTCGTGCCATTCGTCGAATTCATGGTCGGTGCTGCACGCGGCGGACCGCAAGTTACGGGCAGCAACACGCAAAACTCCTTTGCATTGGCGGCAGGCGGAGGCGTGGACGTGGTGCTGCTGAGGAACTTGTCTTGGCGCTTCTTTCAGGCGGACTACCTGATGACGAACTTTACCGGCCCGCTGATGAACCCACAGGGTCGGCAGAACAACTTCCGCATCGGCTCGGGACTGGTGTTGCGCTGGGGCTATCCGCCAGCGCCGCCGAAGCCCAACCATCCGCCAGTTGCAGCTTGCTCCGCGGATAAGCCCTCGGTCTATCAGGGCTCCAACGACGTCATTGGTATTCACGTGAATGCCACCGACGCGGACAACGATCCTCTGACCTACGCTTATACGGCGACCGGCGGAACAGTCGAAGGAACCGGCCCAGACGCGCGCTGGAACTCCAGCGGTCTGGCGATTGGCTCCTACACCGTGAACGCCAAGGTCGACGACGGCCGTGGCGGCACCGCTACTTGCTCCGTCGACGTGGCAGTGACCAAGCGGCCCAACCGTCCGCCAGTCATTTCCTGCGCGCCGGAACGCAACCCGATTCTTGCCGGCGAGCGCGTAGCCATCAATTCCACCGCCAGCGATCCTGACGGCGATCCAATCACCTACAGCTACTCGGCATCGGGTGGCCAGATTTCCGGCACCGGCGCAACCGCGCAATTTGACTCCACCGGTCTGTCGGCAGGCAGCTACACCATAACCTGCACGGCTGACGATGGTCAGGGCGGCCGTACCAGTGCCAACACCACCGTTGACGTTCAGAACCCGCCGAAACCACCAGAAGCTACCAAGGTGGGCGATTGCGGCTACAACAAGGTCGGTGCGTCCCGCTTCGACAACGCTTGCAAGCGCGTGGGCGATGACGTTGCCCTCCGCCTGAAGAGCGATCCCAACGCCAAGCTCGTGGTCGTGGGTTATGCGGATGGCAAGGAACCCAAGGCCGCCAAGCTGGCAGAACAGCGCGCTGAACTCGCGAAGAAGTACATCGTCGAGAAGGGTATCGACGCTTCGCGTATCAGCACACGGACTGGCACAGCCTCCACCGAGAAGGGGTCCGAAAAGGACAACCGCCGCGTTGAGTTTGTGTTCGTACCGGAAGGCGCGACGTACTAAGAAACTCGGGGCGCGAAACGAGTGTGCGTAGCTCGTGGCATGCCCTGACAACAAAAAATCGGCACGGGCTCTCCGAGAGTATTCGGAGAGCCCGTTTTTTTTGGAAACGAAATCTCGTTCAGGGGATCGTCGTTGAGAGCGAGAATCTACATCGCGGGTCTGCTGCTGTGCCTGTGCCTGGGATCAACCGCTAAAGCGCAGCGCTGGCAGCGTGTTGGTCCGGAAGGCGGCATGGTGGTTTCGCTGGGAACCGGCGCACATGCGGCAGTCTACGCCGGTACCGCAGATGGGCACGTGTTTGCCACCGAAGATGCCGGCAGCCATTGGGAATTGCGAGGGCGCGTAGGCACGCGGACCGACGCGGTGGTTTCGCGGCTGGTCAGCGATCCGGGAGCGAGTGGCCGTCTTTTCGCGGCCGTATGGTATCAGCAGGCCGGAGCGGGCGGAGGGGTGTTTCGCAGCGAGGATGGGGGACGCACGTGGATCCTCGCGGGACTGCAAGGTGAAGCGGTGCGCGCCCTGGAGATTGCGCCCGGGGACCCCAAGGAGTTCGTGGCCGGGACCTTAAGTGGCGTCTTTCGTTCGAACGACACGGGAAAAAGTTGGCAGAGAATTTCTCCGCAGGGCGATGAGGAATTGCGATGGTTGGATTCCCTGGCCATCGATCCGCGCGATGGCAACATGATTTACGCGGGCACCTATCACCTCCCGTGGAAGACCATCGACGGCGGAAAAAGTTGGAGCCCGGTCATCGCCGGGCTGATCGACGATTCTGACATCATGAGCCTTCGCGTCGATGCCACCGATCCCCAGCGCGTCTATTTGAGCGCTTGTTCGGGCATCTATCGCAGCGAGAACCAGGGCGGCTCCTGGACCAAGCTCCAGGGCATTCCGTATGCGGCGCGGCGAACGCAAGCCATTGTGCAGGATTCCCTGCAGCCTAGCACCTTGTATGCCGCGACAACGGAAGGTCTGTGGGTCACACGCGACGCGGGCGAGAGTTGGAAGCGAACTACTCCAAAGGAGTGGGTGATCAATGGCGTCGTGGTCTTGCGCGCGGCCGCCGCACAGCCCGGTCGAGTCCTGATTGGGACGGAGGGACAAGGCATCCTGGTAAGTGACGATGCCGGAGAGACCTTCTCCGCCGCGAATGCCGGCTTCACGCATCCTGTCGTCTCGCAACTTGCAGGCGATCCGCAGCAAGCAAATCATCTGCTGATCCTGCTGCAAACAGGCGGAGCGCGTCTGCTTGAAAGTCGCGACGCCGGGACGAGGTGGGTGCCGATTCCATTGACCAAGGGCGGAGCCACAAAAGAGCGGGAGCTCGACGCCGAAAGCGTTGAACGGATTTATGGCACGCCGTGGGGCTGGCTTGTGAAATTGCGCGAAGGGCCGCTGTGGCTATGGGACGATGCAGCGGCATCGTGGAAAGAGTGGAAGCTTCGACTGGCGCCTGGTTCAGCGATGGTTTCGAAAAGCAGCGGCAACAGCAAGCGGCCAGCAGTTCCCGCACCGCTACAAGTTCTGGGCAACTCGCTGGCCTTTGCCGGTGGCGATTTGTTCGCGTTTACGAACCAGGGCTTGCTCAGGTGTCCTCCAGCGGGCAACTGTTTGCGCTTGCGGAGCTTCGCACGAGTTGCATCGGCAGGTGCGGTCTGGGTGTCCGACAATGCGCAAGTCCTGGCCGTTGCCGCGGACGGCACGCTCGCTATGTCCAGTGACGGTGGCGGAACGGCCGGGTGGAACGATCTACCTGTCGCAGGCTCGGCGGTGCGCTGGATTGATGTCACGACAACACCCGACGGGCTGCGCGTGTTTCTAGGAACTGATCAGGGTCTGTATCAATCCAGCGATGGCGGAACACGCTGGGAGCATCACGAATCCGGGTTGCCCGCAGGGCAGTTGGAGGGCTGGCTCAGAGCAGAAATTTTCCTGGTTGCCACATTGCGCGAAGGAGGAATGTACGTCTCGCGTGATACCGGAAAAACCTGGGAGCGCATGGATCAAGACGCGGAACGAGGGCGCTTTACGGGGTTGGTTGAGACGCAGCCAGGAGTGCTGGCGATCGGATCGCAGAGTGAAGGAGTGCTGCGCCTGTTCCTGAACGGAACGCAGTAAGTCAGGAAGAGGGAAAAGAGGCGAAATGCAAGCGTCTCGGTGTTCCACGGTGATACATGTTGCGTTATAGAACGATTTATGTAATTACGTTATTGACAATATCGAATCATTGCACTAAAAAAGAAGACGCAGATTCCCGGAATGGTATGCGCTCCCATTCCCAGTTCGGGAATCAAAGCGCGCAATCCCGATGCCTGCGTAAGGACATCCGCGCAGCGACGGAAGAGCTGAAGAGTTGTGCCGGGACTTCGCGCATTGGTGTGTGGCTGGAACCGTCCATGGATGCGGCCGAGCGCGACGACTCGCTGGTCTTCCGCGGGCTCGTATGGGATCGCGAGTCCGAGGGTCTGCCGAAGGAATGGACGCGGCTTTCCGCCGATGCGCCGCTGCCAAGAGAACTCCTGAATAGTGGCAAGAGTGTCGACTGGAGCTCCGGCGGGCCTGCGTTCGAGCCGCTGCTGGGGCCCCTGCTGGAGATGCAGCGGGCCTTGTGGGTTCCGGTGATGAAGCGGCGGGCGCTGTGCGGCTTGCTGCTGCTGGGGGCTCGCGAAAAGCAGAAGGCATTGCCCAAGTCTGCGGCGGAGCGTGGCGCGGCTGAGTTGGGGCTGCTGGTGGAATTGGAAGAGGAACGTCGGTTGGCACGCGAACGCCATGCGGATCTGGCATTCATCCAGAAGTTGCAGGGGTTGCTGGCGGCAGAGGAGTCTGCGGGAAACATCCTGATGTACCTGGCCGCCAGCTGCACAAACGACGCGCCGGAAAGCTCAGCGGGAGCGGTTTTCGCGTTGATCGGCGAAAGACTGGGTGGCTTGCCTGTACCGGTGCCGAGTGACGCGGGAGACGCCGAACAGTTGGTGGTCCTGGGCTAGAGCGGTGATGTGGCCTGGGTGCACAGCGTGGATCACGGCCCGCTGGAGAATTTGTGGCGGCAGTCGGTCGAGAGCAGGAGAGTGGTTGGCGGTCCGGCAGAGCGGCTCCCGCTGGCAAAAGAAATCTCGCGCATCGGACGCGTGCCGCCAGCAACGCGCGCAATTCCAACCGCTCCAACATGCCGAAGGAGTCGTGGCGTCGTGGCAGGCCGGCGATCAGCGCACCGTAAACCTCCTCTTTCCCACACAACGGGATGGCCACGTCTGCGGTGCGCCAGGCGGAACTGGAAACCTACAACCTGCTGATCGGTGACTTGAAGATGCAGGGAGTTGACGGCCAGATGATCTACCAGACATTGTCACAACGGCAGAACCCCGTGACCGAGCGCGTTCTGTTTGTCACCGGCGACGTCCTTTCGCCACGTACTCAGGAATTCCTGGAGCGGCATCGGCTTCCGCATGTGGCTAATTCTAGTTCGCGTTCAAGATGAGACTAACTATCCAAGGCCATGCAGTAATGCTGCGTAAGCGCTCGTTGTCCGCAGCCAATTGGCGTAAGCCGCGTTCCAGTTGGCCGGTCACGCTGGCCAAATCGGAAAAGACCCGGTTGGGAAATTCTTTTTCCCGGACCTCATCCCACACGTGTTCTTGCGGGTTCAA
>Ga0074045_10000924_pt1 | contig 28845 bp, 30 predicted proteins | sample BogForMeECP23OM2_FD_94442 | JGI IMG/M metagenome (GOLD analysis project Ga0074045, IMG submission 94442) | Bog forest soil microbial communities from Calvert Island, British Columbia, Canada - Bog Forest MetaG ECP23OM2 | ecosystem: Environmental > Terrestrial > Soil > Wetlands ...
ATTCCGAGTGAGCGGCCAAAATCGTGGTTACGCACGATTGCCGAAAGCTCACAGCAGACCCAAAACTAAGGCGCACAGTGTAGCGACCAGCCCCATGGCAAGCTTCACGACGTCTTTCGATTCGGAACTCAAATGATGCTGCGGCAATAAGGCGTGGACGAACATGCCGAGCATGGCGCCACCGAACACGCACGCGAACACGATCGAACTAACTGCAATGGAACTCATGGTCGTCTCGATTCTCGCCTCTATCAGCAGTGAGATGCGTGGTCACGACCGGACCTGCCAGGCTGACTATTCCTTAAAGGTCAACGGAGGTCCGCTGATTCGCTTGCCCTTAAGGTCCACAGTCACCTCGACACGGTCGGCAATCTTGATGAAGGGAATGCCACTGTTCATCCCATAGTCCTTACGGTCAAACGCCATCGTCCCTTTAATCTCGCCCGTGCCGGTACCTTTGCCGGAAACCACTAGCGTCAGAGTCTCGGGCTTAGTCACTCCGCGAATCGTAAACGTCCCCGGAACATCAAAGGTGGTCGGACCTGTCTGTACAATCTTGCTGGAATGAAACGTGATCAACGGATCCTGTTTGACGTCGAAGAAGTCCTTGCCGCGCAGCTTATCGTCCTTCATACCACTTCCCGTATTGACGGAGGCGGCCTGAATTTTGACATCCAGAACGCCGGTCGTGACGTCCGGAGACGTAAACGTTAGCGTTGCGTCCCACTTTTCGAACTTACCTTCTATAGCTACCGACGCCTTCACGCCGAAAGTAATCGTGCTATCTTCCGGCGTAATCGCGAAAACGGGCGCCTGTGCTCGGCTTAGTGACGGAAGCAAGGTGGATACAATAAGGCAAACTATGGTTAGTCGCATGTAAAGTCATCTCCTTTTATATGAATCGCATCTCTACTTACTCCCTTGCAGTCGCGAGTATTCCCGGCGGTCGTCTTTTCCTCTGCTGCAACGGTTCAATCCCAACTTTAAGAAGTGCTGCCGAACCAGACGATCATTCGGCAGCACTCTTTCTTATCAACCAAAAACAATGGCGGAGCTTCTAGCTTCCTTCCGCCAATCCTTTGTTGACGAGAACCTTGACATCCACGCGACGATTTAGCGCGCGTCCTTCGGGGTCAGTGTTCTCAACGGCCGGATGAGTCGTCCCGTAGCCCGCCGGTGCGAGGATTCGCCGCATCGGAATATTCTTCTTGTCGCGCAGATACTGCACCACGGCCGCTGCGCGGTCTGCGCTGAGCTGCTGATTGAGTTGTTTAGTTCCCGTGCTGGAGGCATAGCCCGCAACTTCGATCATGTATCCCTCGAGACCTTGCGTGGCAGCAGCTACAACGTCGAGATCCGTTTTCGCGGCATCGTCCAAAGTCGCTTTGTCGCTGGGGAAATAGATTCCGGCTGCAACCACGGTCCGATAGTCGTCCATGTCCGACACGCGCTTGTTGACCATCTGAATGGCAGCGGCGTCCATCACCGCCACATCACCGGCAGCGGCAGCAGCGTTGCCAGCTTGATTGGCGGAAGACTGCGCCTGATTGGCGGAGGCCTGCGCTTGATTAGCCGAGGACTGAGCCTGGCCCGCCGCCGCTACGCCCTGGTTGGCGGTCGTTTGGGCATTTGCTGCAGCCGCCTTGTTAGCGGTGATCTGTTGTTCTTCCGCGACTTCAACAGCAAACTCGTCGGGAATAAATGTTATCTTGTTGGCAGCAAGTTGGCCTTTCGCATTGCCTACACCTTCCGCCTCGATGGTCAGACCCGGCACCATCGCGGTAACATCCATATCTTTATGACGTAAGAATTCGACCTTCCCTTTCTTGCGTTCGATCTTGGTGTCGTCCGTGATGCTTACGACGACAACTTGCCCTGTCTTCTTGTCCTTCACCTTCACCAAATCGCCACTTCGCCCAACGATCGTTCCACTGACCTTGGACTTCTGGTCCGCAGTGATCTGAGCGGCCGCCGGCTTGGCTGCGTATACGAGCCCCGCCAGCAAAGCAAGGCTAAGTGCATACCTCAATAGGGATGCCTTCCAATTTTCACTTCTGAGTCTCATCGCAATTCCTCCATTCGGTTTCTTACCTTGATCCAAAACTAGCCGACGCCCGATCTTGGTAGGACTGGTTGACCGATACAGTTCGGACTGAATGTCCCGAGCCATATACCTCAAGCTAGCCGCTCCGTTCTGACAGAAGAAAACTGACCGCGCTATTGTCAATACTTACGGTACTGGGACCGGCTAGCTCACCACATCAGTTGCGGAAGGCTGCGCATGGGGGGCCGCACAGGTAGTTTTGACGATAGCGTGACTGATCCTTCTTCGACGATTCTGCTTTGGCGACGGTGCGCTGATTTTGGGCAAAACGCGTCAGGCACCCATGATCAACGCAGGCTCAAGTGCCACGGCCTGGTCTGGATGGTCGCCTCCGGATTCACTATGCGCGAGCCGGAACACATGTTTCAACGGGAGGGGTAGCATGGGCGCACTTGACGTTGTTTCGCTGGCAATCCTTGCGATCCTACTCGTTGGCGTTTTATTTCTGATCTTGATTGTCGCCGCCATCCCAGGCGTCCTGGCAAAAAAGCGCCATAGCCCTTGGGCGGAGGCCATCAACGTCGCTGGTTGGGTCGGCGTCCTCTTGCCGCCGATTTGGATGCTGGCGTTGATTGCCGCGTTCGTGCGTCCCCAGACTGGCGAAGGTGCACAAATTGCCATCAGCCAGGAGGAGACCACCGAACTCGCAACTGCAATTGCCAATATCTCCCAGCGCCTCACCGCTCTTCAGAACAACATTCACGCTTTAACTTCCGGTGCTCCGGGCTATGGTTCCGGAGGGACGCGGCCATGATCGTTGGAGTTCTCGTCATTGTCTGGGTTTTGGTGCTCCGAAATCTGTATCAGAAAAAACTGATGGAGGACCGCGAGAAGGCCGGCCTCGTCACTTCTGGACCTGCCAATTTTGACACCCTCAAGAAATTACTCGTTGAAATCTCCCAACGCCTCGCAGCCGCGGAGAGCGACTACCAGCAACTGGCTCGCCGCATGGGAGGGCAACGATAATGATTGCAATCCTCGGAATTATCTACTGCCTGGGCGCGTATCTGGTGTTCATCAAGTTCCGTCTGATTAAGTTCACGCTGTTTTGGCAGATTGTTGTCGGAATCGTCGGGTTCTTCGGACTTTTGACCATTCTGTACGGCATGAACTACACGCAGCCGTTTTCTATCGGAGGAACCGTGTCGGGCCTCGCCACACAAATCGAGGCGCGTGTTCCAGGCAAAGTGATTGAGGTGAATGTCAGAGACAATGCCTCGGTCAAAAAGGGCGACGTGTTGTTCAGAATGGATCCGCAACCCTACGCGGACGAGCTAAGTCACGCGCAAGCTACCTACGCGGAAGACCAGATCAAGACCTCCACGGCGATCCTTCAAGCCACCCAAACAGTTAACGCTGCGAATGCACAGGTGCAAGCCATTAAGGCGGAGATTCTGGCGACGCAGTCCTCCATCGCAGCAGAGCAGTCCGACCTCGATTTGAAAAAAACACGTCTCACGGAATACACGGAGTTAAAAAGCAAGAACGCCGGCAGCGCCTTTGAGGTCGAGAAGTACGAGACCGACGTTCAGTCTGCAACCGACCAACTCGCGGCGCGCAACCAGCAATTGGCCGCCCAACAGCAACAACTGATTGCCGCTCAGGCCCAGCTGGTTCAAGCTCAGACCGCTTTGCAAGAAGCCATCAAAATTCAGCCGGAAGTTCTGGCAGCCGCGAAAGCGCAGGTGACGCATGACCAATGGAGCCTCGATCAGACAACGGCCCTCGCCCCGGACGACGGGTACGTCACGCAAGTAACTCTTCAGCCGGGCACCATGGTCTCCATCGGTCCGGTAATGGTCCTCGTCAATCAGCGAAACAACATTCTGCTGAAGGTCACCGTCATGCAGAATTATGTCAACGTCGTCAAGCCAGGCGAACTGGCCGAGGTTGCGCTCCCGGCGCTACCCGGCAAAATCCTTCACGCCAAAGTGGTCAGCCTTGAAAAAGCAACCGGAAGCGGTGCCCTGTATCCCGATGGACGCTTGAAGAGCTCCTACGAACCCGCTCCGCCTGACCGTATGTTCGCTGTGCTACACATTGAAGAGGATTTAAAAGGTGCGGCCATTCCGGTTGGGTCCAGCGGTTGGATCGCCATCCGCGGTGAGGATTGGAAGGCTGTCTTCATCATCCGGCAGATCCTCATGCGTTGGTACACGTGGTCGAACTACGTCTTTACGGGCTACTGAGCCAAGTCGTCAGGTGCATCGCCATGAAAGAGAATCGGTAAGCATATGCTCCGCAAGGCGCCGCTCGCACTACGTTTCGCGATTCCGCTTTTGCTCCTCTGCGCTTGCGCCGTCAAGAAGCCACCAGCCCCTTCGCAGGTCATCAAGGAAGCTCTGCCTCCTACAACAACCATTCCGGAGAACTGGACCAGCCCCGATACCAGCCCCGCTCCCGTCGAGACCGGTTGGCTCAAGAGCTTCAACGATCCCCAAATGGAAGCGATCGTAGCCGAGGCCCTGAAAAATAACCTCGATCTTCAAGTGGCCGCGACGAGAATTGTCGTGGCGGCCAACATCGTCACTGAGGTTCGCGCCCAGATGTTGCCCATCGTTGGCGTCAGTGGGAGCGGCTCCCTGACGGGACTTTACGATCAACCAGGGGGCTTTCTGGGAAAGACGCGTTCGAGCCTGAAAAACACCTCCAACATCCTGGGCGCCGTCTCTTGGGAACTGGATATCTGGGGGAAAATTCGGTCGCAGACCGCGGCCGCAAAGCAAGGTCTTGCCGCTACTCAAGCTGACTACCAGTATGCTCGCATGTCGTTGGCGGCCACCACGGCGAAGGTCTGGTATCTGGCTACCTACGCACAGGTCCTTCAAAAACTCGCGCAGGAAAACGTCAATACCAGCCAGCAACAACTGGATATCGCCGTCGCACAATTCAAAATTGGCAAAGCGGAGCAGCAGCAAGTGGATCTCGCGCAGGCCCAATTGGCTCAGAATCAAGCCCAGTTGGCACAATTCACCAATTCTTATTTGCAGATCGTCCGCGGACTCGAGGTGCTTCTCGGCCGCTATCCCTCTGCCGAACTGAAGACAGCCGCGGCCTTCGCTGTATTGCCGCCGCCCGTACCCGCCGGTCTTCCTTCCCAGTTACTGGAGCGTCGCCCCGATGTGATGGCAGCGGAATATTCCTTCAATGCCGCCTTTCACTTGGTGCAAGCAACGCAAGCCGCGCGGCTGCCAAGCATTACCCTGACCGGTGCGGGTGGATACACCACCAATGCTATCTTGCAGGATCTTCGCTACCAGCCCTGGATTTGGACGGCCGCGGGTGAGGTGTTGGCTCCGATTTATACAGGCGGCTTTCTCGAAGCTCAAGTAAAGATCGCGGATCAGAACCAGCAAGCTGCTCTCCTGCACTACGGTCAAATTGCGCTCAAGGCATTTGATGACGTGGAGGTCACAATCACGAATGAGCGCTACCTCAAAGACGAGCAGAAGGACGCGACCGACGCATTGAAGAGCACCGAAGACGCGTTGAACCTCGCGGTAGTGAAGTACAAAATCGGCCAGACCGATCTCTCTCCTGTGCTGCAACTGGAAAATGTAGTGTCGGCAACGCAAATGGCTAACACCTACGTGCAGCACGAACTCCTCGCTAACCGCATCAATCTCTATCTCGCTCTGGGCGGAGCATTTTAGCTGAGCAAGACTTTGCAAGGTCGATTGAAAGGAATGACGATGAAAAAGGCCCGAATACTCTGGATGATTTGCCTGTGGATGTTCACAGCATCGCTACAACTTAATGCTCAACAGAAGAAGCCGAACATCCTGGTTGTTTTTGGAGACGACGTGGGCTATTGGAATATCAGCGCCTATAACCAGGGCATGATGGGCTACAGGACGCCCAACATCGACCGCATCGCCCACGAAGGAGCACTGTTCACCGACTACTATGCCCAACAAAGCTGCACTGCCGGGTGCGCCGCCTTCATTACTGGGCAATCCCCTATTCGCACGGGTCTCACGAAAGTCGGGCTGCCCGGTGCAAACCTCGGACTCCAGAAGGAAGATCCCACGCTTGCGGAGTTATTGAAGGCCCAAGGCTATATGACCTTTCAGCACGGCAAAAATCATTTAGGCGATCGCAATGAATTTCTTCCCACCGTGCACGGCTTCGATGAGTTCTACGGCAATCTCTATCACCTGAACGCCGAGGAAGAGCCGGAAAATCTTGACTACCCGAAGACACCAGAATTCGGTGCCAAATTCGGTCCTCGCGGCGTTCTCAAGTGCAAGGCCACCGCAACTGACAATCCCGCTCCAGCCGATCCCCGCTTCGGCGCATGGGGAAAGCAACCTGCGAAGACACAGGTCCGCTCACGAAAAAGCGCATGGAAACCGCCGACGAAGAGTTCCTTGCTGCGACGGTCGACGCGATGGATCGCGCCGTCAAGGCGGGCAAGCCCTTCTTCATTTGGCACAACACCACCCGCATGCACATCTGGACGCATCTTCAGCAGAAATACCAAGACATGATCCCCGAAAAGGCTTCTATGGCGCCGGTATGACAGAGCTAGACGACAATATCGGTGTCCTGCTGAAGAAGCTTCAGGACCTCGGCATCGCTAACAACACGATCGTCATTTTTTCCTCGGACAATGGTGCGGAGACCTTTAGTTGGCCTGACGGTGGCACCACTCCATTCCGGGGCGAGAAGAATACGAGCTGGGAAGGCGGCTACCGTGTACCGTTCGTGATCCGTTGGCCTGGTACGATCAAGCCTGGAACGGTCGTCAATGACATCGGAGCACACGAGGATTGGGTACCTACGCTCGTGGCAGCCGCAGGCGAGTCCGGCATCAAGGAGAAGTTACTCAAGGGCTATTCCACCGGCGGCATGACTTACAAGGTCCATTTGGACGGTTACGACTGGTCGCCCTACTTCAAGGGTGAAGCGCAACAGGGTCCACGCAAGGAGTTCCTCTACTGGACCGATGACGGGGATCTCGCCGGACTTCGATACAACAAATGGAAGCTCCTATTTCTCGTCCAACGCGCGCATGGTTTCGATGTCTGGCAGGAGCCGTTTACTGCACTTCGCGTGCCCATGCTGGTGGACTTACATGCCGATCCGTTCGAGCGGGCGGAAGAGGAAGCCGCCGATTACTCCCACTGGCGTATAGATCGCATCTATCTGCTCGTTCCAGCGCAGGCGTTTGTAGGTCAGTGGCTCCAGTCCTTCAGGGAGTTTCCGCCGCGGCAGAAGCCGGCGAGCTTCAGCCTGGACCAAGTCATGCAGAAACTCACCAGCCCACAAAACGGCGACAACTAAATTGATTCGGCCACCACTCTCGGCAAGGGGAAAAAGGGGCATACCGTCATTTTTGACGGTTACATCCCCGGGAGTCCCAAGGGCAATATCATCAAATCCGTAACCTGATCCCAGGGGCTAGCGGGCGACCCGGCAAGTGTTGAGAGCCTTTCGGTGAATCAATTTCGGATCATGAAATCGTTCTCGCTGGTTCTGATAGATCGGTTGGCAAACGGTACTCCGACAAGGAGTGCTCGACCTCGCAGTCTCTTTTCGATCGAAAGGCAGCAGAAAATGTCTATAAAAAGAATCGCCATTCCCAATTCTCCTAAGTTCGTCATCGGCGGACTGATGCTCATTGCTCTTCTCACGGTGGGTTCACTTCCCTTTTTCTCTCGCGCCCGTGTGAAGAACGAAACCATCGAAGCCAGCGCCATGGGCACCAGCACCCAACTGGGCCAAGTCGTCGGTGTCAGTATTGAAATCTACGACTTCTCAACACCCGATGATCACCAACTTCTCGCCCAGTCCTTTGAAAAGGGCCAGAACAATGGCTTGGTCCCCACACTCTCTAAAATGAAGGCTGTTGGCCACTGCTCCATCACCGGTACTCTCGGCTACGACGTCAGCTATATTCGCATGATCCCCACTCCCACCGGACGCAAGATCCGCTGGGTCACTAACCGCCAGCTCCGCATGGGCGAAGTCTACACGGACTCGCAGTCCCAATCCTTCAACCTTACCGCCGGCGAGTTCGATATCAACGATACCGACAAGAAAAAGAGCAGCGGCGTTCTCTATCCTCAGTGCCAGCTTGCTATCGACAAAGAGGGACAGCTTCAATTCCAACTTGCGCAGAATCCCTGGAAACTGGTTGACATTATCGATTGGAAAGGCACCGCTGGCGTTAATTAGATCGCTAGGTGCGGTGTGATTCGCATTTAAGGGTTTACGACATGTGGCAGAGCAGTCTCCACTGGGCGGTAGAGATTGCGAGGCGGAATCTTGTCGTAAATGAGAGGCTCCTGCTGCAAAGTGGGAGCCTTCTCTTTTTGATCTGAGAATTGACGGAAATTGGAGACTGACGAAATAGACAAAGGATTTCTCAGGAGGCGCTATGAAATCGATGCTCGGTCTTGTTCTGCTCGTATCGATGTTCGCTCAGCATGCACCGAACCAAACGATGTTTATGCCTGACCAGATGCAGTATGGCCCAGTGCCTGGGTTTCTTCCTGCCGGTGCCCAACTCGCGGTGCTAGAAGGAGACCCGACAGCTTCTTCGGGAGATTTCACGGTCCGGCTGAAGATGCCAGACGGCTACAGGATTCCGCCTCATTGGCACCCCAACCGGGAAAACGCGACGGTAATCTCGGGTACTTTCAAAGTCGGTATGGGAGACACTTTCGACGAAAGCAAGATGACCACTTTTGGTCCCGGTAGCTTCGGATACCTGGACCCGAGCATGCACCACTATGTAATGGCAAGTGGCGAAGTCGTTGTTCAAGTCCATGGAATGTCGCCATTACAAGTCAACTACATTAACCCCAACGATGACCCAAGTAAGAAAAAGTAGTCCTATAATAGCGTTACCTATTGGCAGTTAACCGGAGCAGCACTGAACCCGAGTTGAAACGCTTCAGCTTCGCCGATGCTAAAGTGCAGCTCTATGAATCGCCCGAACGCAATGTGGCTATCTATTGCGGACATTCCAAATACCTTGACTCCAAGGGAGTCTTTCACGAGGGGAAGACATCTTCCCATTTTTTGCAATACTGTCATTTGTGACAATATGAGCGCAGCTTGCATTCAACCACAATTTCAGAGGCTCATTTCATAACCGACTTGTAAACGTGAGAAAGACTTTATGCAAAAATACTCTCAAGCGGAACAGCAGCCGGTTGATCGCCGCTGGTCCCGTCCACTCCTCTCTTTTGTCGTCAGTTCCTTGTTGCTTGGTTTCGCTTGTGGCTGCGGTACGGAGAAACCAACCGTCGTCAGCAATAATCCCGATCAACTTCTCCGGCAGATGTCCGAGAAGCTAGCTCAGGCAAAAAAGCTCAGCTTCAAAGTCGACCGCAAGCTGGACGCAGCCTTGGTTGAGGGCAGAAATATTCCCGAGAACGCGCAGATAGAAATCTCGGTTTCACGACCCGGCAAGTTTCTGGCGAAGTCGGTCAGTCAGGACACGGAGCGCCAGTTCGTTTTTGACGGTCAGAATCTCTCGGTCTACGACCAGACGATGAAGCTGTACGCGACTGTGCCGGAGCCGGGCACGATTGACGAAGTGGTGGCGAAGATCGACGAAAAATACGGATTCACACCGCCGTTGGCCGAGTTCATTCTCAGCGATCCCTATGGGGCGCTGAGTCCGCGGATCAAAAGCCAGGCTTACAAGGGCAAAGAGACTGTCGGCGGCGTGGAGTGTCACCACCTGAGTCTGGGCGGCGACGTGGCTGACTCAGAACTCTGGATCGGCGTCGGTGATCTGCTACCGCGCAAATTGGTGGCGACGTTCAAAAATCGCGAGGGCGGTCCGCAACTCCAGGCTGACTTTTCAGATTGGAATCTGGCTGCCACGCTCGACGGCCAATTCTTCACCTTCGTGGCGCCGCAAGACGCCGAGAGCGTCGAGATGGTAACCGAGGCGCAGATGAAAGAAACCGCGGCAAAAGCGGCTGCGCGGCAAAAATAATCCGCACGAACCTCCAACAAAGCACGAGGCGAAAGGACCATAACGATATGAAACCAACAATTAGTCGACACCGCGGGACGATAATCGCCCGTGAACGAAGCAAAGCCCTGGTGAGGGCTGCTGTTCTTGGCGCCTTATTGCTGCCCAGTGTTTCCGTCGTGCGGGCGCAAGTTTACGGGGTCGCCAGGAGCACGACAGTAGTGAGCACACCGCATGGGAGTGCGGCAGTAACCAAAACCACGGTCGTCGCAGGAGGAGGCGCCTTGCCACATGGCTACATCGCCGTGCTGCCTGGTGGTTATCGCGTGGTTACTGTTTCAGGGGTGCGCTACTACACCGTGGGCGGCATTTACTACCGCCCGCAAATGTACCAGGGCCGCACAGTGTATGTGGCAGTCCGCCTCTAGTTTGAAGCTCGCCGCCGAGTTCTACGGAGTGCCCATCGAACGAGTCTCGATCTTGCTAGGGCACCAAAGCGTGAGAATCACGGAGAAGCATTGCGCACCGTGGGTGCGCTCGCGACAGGAACAACTGGAAGAGGATTTTGGCTAACGCCTGAAGCCGCGATCCGTTCGTTCTTTTGCAAAGTGGGGTACACCAGAGGCACGCGGAACGGAGCGCCCCAACAACTCATTCATCTTCAACAAGAAAGACTGGTGCCCGGGGTGGGAGTCGAACCCACATGAGGAAAAATCCCCGGAGGATTTTAAGTCCTCAGCGTCTGCCATTCCGCCACCCGGGCCGTGGCACTACAAACTTATCGAATCGAAAGAGTTAGTGCAACACAAGCGCTTGCATCAACCTCTGGCTCACGGTTCCAAGGCACACGCGATTGAAATGATCTTCCGCTGCGAAAGCAGGAGGCAGGAAGGCGCGGAGCCGTTTAGTAGGCTCGCCTTGACGCAGTGCGTCGCAGCAAAGCGATTAGGGCGCAACTGAGAAAGCAGATACCGACGAGCAATCCTGTGTTCGGCTCGGTGGCCACGACGCTCAAGCTGGAGCCCTTTTCTCCCATTTGTTAGTCTCTGAAAACAAAAGACTTAGATCCGCGTGTGTCGACCCCTAGCGAATGGCGCGCCGCCTGCGAGTAAGCAAAGTGCCATCGCAATTAACCCACGGTGACCCATGCAGCGTCGACGGCGGGAGAAGCAAAATTCTCGCGCCCTCATCTCATCGAAAACGGAGATTATCGCTCGGTGCCAGCGCGACGCGCCACTCGGTTTTCGGCAGATCAGCACGGCGGCGGATCGCGGACGAACGGTGTAGCAAGCGGACTCGATGAGCGGCGCGCGCATTGGCACGTTCACGTCGAATGGGCAATCGAGCGAAGTGTCAACGAACCGCAGCCAGCCAGCGCTGCCCGGGAGCGGCGAAGGAAGCTCAAATTGCAGCGCTTCCCAGTAAGCATTCAGAAGAATCAGGTGTTGCTCGCAACCCTGAAAGCCCATGCGCGTGAACGCCAAACTATGGGCATTCTCGCCCCAGTCGGGTTGCAGGGGCTTTACACCATGCCATTGAATCTGGCGCTGGCGCAGCAGATCAGCCAGGCTGAATGTTTCGGTCTCGCGTGAGCGTTCGAAGTTCGCGCGAAATCTCACCAGACGGTTGACGAAGCGAAGCAGATCCGCGTGCTTTGCCAGGAACGACCAGTCCAGCCAGCTCAGCGCGTTGTCCTGGCAATAGGCGTTGTTGTTGCCCAGTTGAGTTCGGCGCACCTCGTCGCCCATCATGATCATGGGCGTGCCCGCGGAGAGCAACACGATCGCCAGCATGTTTTTGATCTGTCGATTGCGCATTTTCTCGATGGCGGTATCGTTGCTTGGCCCTTCCACGCCGCAATTCCAGCTGCGGTTACTGTCCGAGCCGTCCCGGTTCTCTTCCTGATTGGCTTCGTTGTGCTCCATCGTAGGAAACCAGGTCATTCAGCGTGAATCCATCGTGGCAGGAAACAAAGTTGACGCTCTGCTCCGCGGTTTGCCTTCCGGCGTCGCCATAGAGATCCGGGCTGCCCATCATGCGACTGGCCAAGTGCCTGACGGTGCCGCCATCGCCTCTGACAAAGTTGCGCACATCATCGCGAAAGATTCCGTTCCATTCCATCCAAGCGCCGCTCGCAAAGTTGCCCACCTGATACAGTTCCAGATCCCAGGCCTCGGCAATCAGCTTGGTCCCTGCAAGAATGGGGTCCGACTTCAGATCGGACAGGACCGGGGCATTCTTTAATGGCCGCCCAGTTTCGTCGCGAGACAAAATGGAAGCCAGGTCGAAACGGAATCCATCGACATGCATGGTGGAGACCCAGTAGTACACGCTGTCCAGGATCATGCGCCGCACGATGGAATGATTTGCATTCAAAGTGTTTCCGCATCCGGTGTAATTGGCGTAGCGAGACTTGTCGTGCGCGTCCGTCATGTAATAGGTGGCATTGTCGATGCCGCGATAGCAGAGAGTTGGTCCGTTCTCCGGGCCTTCCGCGGTGTGGTTGTAAACGACGTCGAGGATCACCTCGATACCCGCGCGGTGAAGTGCCTTCACCATTTCGCGGAACTCGTCCAGGCAGCCCAACGGGTCGCGCCGCGAACCGTAGCCCGTGTGAGGCGCAAAGAACGAAATCGGGCAATAGCCCCAGTAGTTCGACAAGCCAGCAGGAGCATCCTGCTGGTCAAACTGAAACACTGGGAGAAGCTCCACGGCGGTAATCCCTAAATTCAGAAGATGCGGAATCTTTTCTATGACGCCAGCGTATGTTCCCCTGTTTTCCGGGGCCACTCCTGAGCTGGGGTGACGCGTGAATCCGCCAACATGCAGCTCGTAAATCACGGTTTGGGAAAACGGCCGGTGCAGAGGAGTATCGCCCTGCCAATCGAAGTTGCGCGTGCCGGTGACCACTCACTTCATGGCGGAGGCTGCGTTGTTTTCGGGTCGCGTGGCCGCGGCTCGCTGATAGTTTGCTTGTGCAATGCACTTGGCGTAGGGGTCCAAGAGAACTTTCTCGGGATCGTAGCGATGTCCGGTTTGAGGGTCAGCAGGACCATGAACGCGATAGGCGTAAAACTGGCCGGTTTTCAACTCGGGAAGGAAGATGTGCCAATAGTGGGCGGTGCGGTTCCGTTTTGGGTCGAGGTCGATCAGTGTGGACGGTTCAGCCTCCCCTGCGGTGTCAAACAGCAGCAGTTGCACCCGTGTTCCGTTCTTGCGATATAAGCTGAAATTCACGCCGTCCGCAGTGGGCGTCGCGCCCTACGGAAAACTCTTGCCCGGCCTGAACTGATTCAGGTTCACTGAATTGGTCCTAGTGTGCGTACATTGGTCAAAGAGGAGCAAGTTGATGACCAGCGGGCGTCATTTGGTAAATCCTAATAATATTATGCTGTTGACAATAGAGTGATTTGTATTCACATTGATATCGGTGGCGGGCCTGGCCCTTGGCGTTGGGAAGAACGCACCTGCTGCTCAAGTGACTCGCTGTGGCCCATCGCGCTTGGTTTGCGCGCGCATATCGTGCGGACTCCAGACCGATGCCCCTCCTTCTTCTGCCGGATGCTCCGAAAAGACCACTTCGCTTGGAGTGTGGTGGTGGTTTCGAAACACTCGAAGAGAAGCGGCTCTCAGCTTTGGAAACAGTTTCATTCACAGGCGAGAAACGCGCCGTTGCGGTCCGTGTAACTACTCCTCGCTGTTCTGCCTGTTTGTTCGGAGGACAAGATGATCAAAAAGACTATGGCTGTTGTGGAAGCTCCCGTGCAGACAAGAGTCTCGGTGCTGAAGGCCGCGGAGCCCACTGAGCTGGAAATCGCCGTTCGCGCCCACGAGCTCTTTCTGAAGCGCGGGGCCGCGGGAGGCCACGAACTGGAAGATTGGCTCGAAGCGGAACGAGAGTTACGGCACAAGAGCTGAGGACGTCTCGATCGGCCAGCTCTTAGTTTGCGGTGCGATGGCGAAATTGGCTGTAGCCTTCTGCGAGCTTGGTGGTATTGCTGATCCGTCTCACCCGGTCGCGGCTGTCATAGTCATCTGGCTTTTCCGCGCCCAAAGCGCGCTCGCTCATTGAGGACCTGTATGAAACCCATTGGCAGGTTCAAAGTTCGGCCTTCTCTTCCGGAACCGCTGAAGCCTCTGCTACGAATCGCATACAACCTGAAGTGGAGTTGGGATCACGCCGCCATCGATCTGTTTCGACGATTCGACCGTGACCTTTGGGAGACCTATGGCCGCAATCCGGTGCGCCTGCTCGGGAACATCGATCAAGGCGCGTTGGAATCCGCGGCACGCGACGATTCCTTCCTGGCGCACTTGAAGGGTGTCTCCGAGAGCCTGGAGGGCTATCTGTCCTCCAAGAGCACCTGGTACCAACGCGAGCACGGCGCCGCCAACAAGGACTTCCTGGTGGCGTATTTCTCCGCGGAATTCGGTGTGACAGAATGCTTGCCCATTTTTGCCGCTGGGCTTGGCGTGTTGGCGGGCGATCACTTGAAAGCCTCAAGCGATCTGGGCCTGCCGATGGTCGCGGTCGGGCTTCTTTATCAGCAAGGCTATTTCCGTCAATACCTGAACGCCGCCGGGTGGCAACAGGAAGCGTTCGAAGACAACGATTTCCATGTGCTTCCCATTGCATTGATACCCGGCGTGACGGTAAATGTGGAATTTCCCGACGGAATCGTTGCGGCGCAGCTCTGGCGCGTGGAGGTGGGGAGACTGCAACTTTTCCTGCTGGACACCAACTTCGCCGGCAATCCTCCCGAGTACCGAAAGATCACCGACCAACTCTATGGCGGCGACCTGGAAATGCGCATGAAGCAGGAGATTCTGCTAGGTATCGGAGGAGTGCGCGCCCTGGATGCGCTGGGTTTCCATCCGACTGTCTACCACATGAATGAAGGGCACTCGGCTTTTCTGGGCCTGGAGCGTGTGCAACGCCTGATGGCGTCGGAGAACTCTCGCTTGAGGAAGCACGCGTACTGGCCTCCTCGGGCTTGGTCTTCACCACGCACACGCCCGTGCCCGCCGGGCACGACTATTTCCCCCCTGCATTGATGGATCGCTATTTCGCGAAATTCATCCCGCAACTGGGAATCAACCGCTCCGAATTTCTGGCGCTGGGACGCAAGGACCCGGCTAACGATACGGAAGAGTTTTGCATGACCGTTTTGGCGCTGCGCCTGGCGGCGTTCAGCAACGGCGTCAGTAAGCTTCACGGCGCGGTGAGCCGCACGATGTGGAATCCCATCTGGAAAGGGCTGCCGGAGTCTGAGGTTCCCATCGGGCACGTTACCAACGGCGTGCATTTCCGCACCTGGGTTTCTTTGGAGATGAACCAGCTCTATGACCGCTACCTGGGCCCCAAATGGCGCGAAGAACCTGCCGATGCCAAGCTGTGGGAACGCACGCAATCCATTCCCGCCGGCGAATTGTGGCGTACCCACGAAAGACGCCGCGAGCGTCTGGTAGCTCTGGCGCGCCGCCGCTTGCAAGCGCAACTGCAGGATCGCGGCACGCCGCAAACATTGATTGATGAAGCGGAAGAAGTGCTCAGTCCGGATGCGTTGACGATCGGCTTTGGCCGCCGCTTCGCCACCTATAAGCGCGCGACATTGCTGCTTCACGATCCCGCGCGCCTCGCGCGAATCCTCAATAATCCCGAGCGGCCCGTGCAGATTATTTTTGCCGGCAAAGCACATCCTCGCGACCAGCAAGGCAAGCAACTCATCCAGGCCATCATCGACTTGGCTTCACAACCGCAGTTCCGCCGCAAAGTCGTGTTTCTGGAAAACTATGACATGTCGACTGCCCGCTACATGGTGCAAGGTTGTGACGTTTGGTTGAATACGCCGCTGCGCCCTCAGGAAGCCAGCGGCACTAGTGGAATGAAAGCCCAGACCAACGGCGTTCTCAACGTCAGCACGCTGGACGGTTGGTGGGACGAAGCGTGGCACATTGGTTCCGACAAGCATGTCGAGGTCGGCTGGGCCATTGGCAAGGGTGAGATCTATCAGGATCCTTCCTATCAAGATCAAGTGGAAGCCGAGGCGCTCTACGAACTACTGGAACGCGAAATCGTTCCTGCTTTCTATGACCGGCGGTCCGATGGACTTCCGCGAAAATGGATTGAGCGCATGAAGAATTCCATCACGCATCTCTGCCCGGAATTCAACATGCGCCGCATGGTGATGCAATATGCCGGTGGTTACTACCTAGTGGCTCACCGGAGGCATCAACTGCTTCAAGCCAGCCATGCCACGCGGGCCAAGGAATTTGCCGCCTGGCGGCGCCACCTGGAAGCTGCATGGCCACATTTGCGGATCGAATCGCTACCCACCGCGAGTTCGGAAGTTGCGCTCGGCGAAGAGCTGATCGTTTCCGCAAAAGTGTTTCTGGATACCTTGACGCCCGACGACGTGGTAGTGCAGATCCTGGAAGGACGCCTCGATGCCCGCGGAGAGATCCAGGAACCGGCGGTAACAACAATGCATCCACAAGACGGAGCCAGCTCCGGCAGCGTTCTCTTCCGAACGGCGTTGCATTCCTCACGGAGCGGATTGCGTGGATATGCGATTCGTCTTTTGCCGAATCACCCGGACGCGGTCACGCCATTCATGCCCGGCCTGATCCTGTGGGCGGCGGAAGCTTTCGCAGGCGTTCCCGAGCTAGCGTTGCGCTAGAAGGGGACGGCCAGGAAAAATCTGCCATGCGAAAGGCGGAGCCCTTCGCTTGCCGGAACCTTTGATCCTTGGGAGTTTCACGGTATCGTTGACATTCTTCCGTGCGCAGCCGACGCGCTTTTCGGTGTATTCCTGGAATTCAACAATCCCGAGCTAAGCCTTCGTTCCGGCTACTTTCTCGTACTGCTCTGACCCCATTGTTAACAGAAGAGTCAGGCGAGACTTGGGCTTTTGCAGTACAATTTCCGTCGTCTTTTTTGTAGGTGGTGCATCTAATACCTGAATCCCATTTGCGGGAACCCGCCCCACCCGCGCCGGAGAGATTGTGAGCCAGCCGAATCTAGATCAGCTCTGTATCAATACGATCCGCACTCTTGCCATTGACGCCGTACAGAAAGCCAATTCCGGGCATCCGGGCGCGCCTATGGGTTTCGCTCCCGTGGTTTATGAGCTATGGCACAATTTCCTGAACTACGATCCCGCCGATCCACTGTGGCCCAATCGCGACCGCTTCGTGCTTTCCGCCGGGCACGCTTCCATGCTCCTTTACGCCACGCTTCACCTTGCGGGCGTACGAGCCGCAAACGCCAAGGGCGAGATACTGAAGGAACCAGCGGTTTCGCTCGACGACATTAAGCTTTTCCGCCAGATCGACAGCCGCACCCCCGGCCACCCGGAGTCGCATCTCACCACCGGCGTTGAAACCACGACCGGACCTCTGGGACAAGGCGCGGGCAACTCCGTGGGCATGGCCATCGCGGGCAAGTGGCTGGCCAGCACTTTCAACAAATCGGGTTTCGAGTTGTTCAACTTCCGCGTTTGGACGGTGTGTGGGGATGGCGACATTATGGAAGGCGTGGCGGCCGAAGCGGCTTCCCTGGCCGGGCACCTGCAGCTTTCGAACCTCTGCTGGATTTACGACAACAATCGCGTGACGCTGGATGGTCCGGCGAGTTGGTCGTTCAACGAAGACGTGATGACGCGCTTCGTGGGCTATGGCTGGAACGTGACGCGGGTCAGCGACGCGAACAGCCTGATGCTGCTATCGCGCGGCTATCACGAAGTTCTGAAGTGCTCCGACAGACCAACGCTCTTCGTGGTGGATAGCCACATTGGGTATGGTTCGCCACATAAACAAGACTCCTACGAGGCCCATGGCGAGCCCCTGGGAGAAGAAGAAGCAAAGCTCGCCAAGAAATTCTATGGTTGGCCCGAAGACGCAAAATTCCTGGTGCCCGACGGCGTTTATGAACATTTTCAGTCCGGCGTTGGCGTGCGTGGCGGTAAGATACGCGGCGAATGGGAAAAGTTGTTTGCTGAGTATACGAAGAAGTTTCCGGATTTGGCCGACCAGATCCAGCGTATGCAACACCGCGCTCTCCCGGATGGCTGGGACGAGAATCTGCCATCGTTCCCCGCGGATGCCAAGGGCATGGCCACGCGCGAAAGTTCAGGCAAGGTGCTGAACGTCCTGGCGCATAATATTCCGTGGGTCGTTGGTGGTTCCGCAGACCTCGCCAAATCAAACAAGACCAACCTGACGTTTGAAGGCGCCGGCGATTTCTTCCCGATGGAATACCAAGGGCGCAATGTGCACTTCGGCGTGCGCGAGCACGGCATGGGCGCGGCGGCCAATGGAATGACGCTGACCGGGCTGCGCGCGTTTGCCGCGACGTTTTTCAACTTCAGCGATTACATGCGCGCCAGCATGCGGCTGGCGGCCTTGATGGAAATTCCCGTGATGTTCATTTTCACGCATGATTCCATCGGCCTCGGGGAAGACGGCCCCACGCACCAACCGATAGAGCAGCTTGCGGCGTTCCGCGCCATGCCCAACATGCTGGTGATGCGGCCGGGTGACGCCAACGAAGTTACGGAAGCATATAAGGTCATCATGCAGCACACTCACGGTCCGTCGACGCTGGTGCTGAGTCGCCAGGCAATTCCCACTCTGGATCGCACCAAGTATGCACCCGCCTCGGGAGTCGCCAAGGGCGCCTATGTACTCGCCGACGCCGAGGGGGGCAAACCGGAAGTGATCCTGCTGGCTACAGGAACGGAGTTGCAGCACGTTGTGGCCGCACATGAACAGCTGAAAACGCAGGGCATCAAGTCCCGAGTCGTAAGCATGCCGTCGTGGCTGCTCTTCGAACAGCAGGACGCGGCTTACCAGGAAAGTGTTTTGCCCGCCGCAGTCACCGCGCGCGTTTCCATTGAGATGGCCGCGACACTCGGTTGGGACCGCTACATTGGTCCGAAGGGCAAAGCCATTGGCATGCACAGCTTTGGTGCCTCGGCGCCGTTGAAGGATTTGCTGAAGAAATTCGGGTTTGGGCCGGAACAGGTAGTTGCGGCCGCAAAACAATTGCTGGGCAGGTGAAGCGCGATGAAAGTCGTTATTGGTTCGGATCACGCGGGCTTTCAACTGAAGAATTCCATGGGGGACCTCTTACGCTCCCTGGGACATGAAGTTCTGGACATCGGCGCATTCAATGAGAATCCGTCCGATTATCCGGATTTTGCCGAAGCTGTCGGCCGCGCCATTCTGGACGGCCGCGCCGAACGCGGCGTGCTCATCTGCGGAAGCGGCATTGGCGCCAGCGTAGCCGCCAATAAAATGATCGGCATTCGCGCGGGCATTTGCCACGACACGTATTCCGGCCATCAAGGCGTCGAGCACGACAATATGAATGTGCTGGTGATGGGCTCGCGGGTAGTCGGCGAAAAGCTGGCCGAAGATATTGTGCGGGCCTATTTGCCGGCCAAATTCACCAATGAGGAACGCCACGTCCGGCGGCTAGCCAAGGTGGCAGCCCTCGAACAAAAGATCTGTAAGACTTGAAATCTGAATTTTCCGCGCAAGACTCCAGGGCGTACAATAGAAATTCACCGCCCTCGGCAAAACAAAGGAGAAGCACCATGACCACTTCCGTTACGCTCCCGAAGGCCACCGGCACGAATCCCATCAAGGGGCTGCTGGAGTACCGCCAATCGCCTTGGATGGACTACATTCGCCGCGATCTGCTCACCGGCGGCGGACTCAAGAAAATGATCAGCGACGATGGGCTCCGCGGCCAAACCTCCAATCCTTCCATCTTCGAGAAGGCCATCACCGGCAGCGAGCTTTACAAGGACATCCTTTCCGCGCCCGAAGCGAAGACCCTCAACGCCAAAGGTCTCTACGAAAAGATCGCCATCCGCGACGTGCAGGACGCCTGCGACATCTTCAAGTCCGTCTATGCGGAGACCAAGCGCCGCGATGGCTATGTGAGCTTGGAAGTTTCGCCGTACCTGGCCAACGACACGCAGGGCAGCATCGAAGAAGCGCGCCGCTTGTGGAAGGCGGTCGGCCGCGAAAACCTGATGGTGAAGGTCCCCGCAACGCCCGAGGGGATCCCCGCGATTCGCCAGCTTCTGGAAGACGGATTGAATATCAACATCACGCTTCTGTTCGCGCAGTCGGCTTACGAAAACGTGGCGGAAGCCTACACCGCGGCCCTGGAAGCCCGCGTGGCCAAGGGCCAGGACATCAGTCACATCGCGAGCGTGGCCAGTTTCTTTGTCAGCCGCATCGACACGCTCGTTGATTCCAAGATCGAAGAAATGGAGAAGACCGCAACTAGCCCGCAGAAACAACTTTTGGACAGCTTGCATGGCAAAATCGCCATCGCGAACGCCAAGCTCACCTACCGCAAGTATCAGGAACTGGTCGGCGCGGCGCGCTGGAAAGCGCTTGCCGCCAAGGGCGCGCAGACGCAGCGCTTGCTTTGGGCCAGCACCAGCACGAAGAATCCTCGTTACCGAGACGTGCTTTACGTCGAGGAACTCATCGGCGCGGATACCGTGGACACCATTCCTCCGGCCACCTTCGATGCGTTCCGCGATCACGGCAAACTGCGCAACAGCTTGACCGAGGATGTCGCCGGCGCCGCGAAAGAAATGGAGAATCTAGCCAAGGCGGGCATCTCCATGAAGGAAGTCACCGACAAGCTGGTCGTTGATGGCGTCAAGCTGTTCGCCGACGCGTTCAGGACCTTGCTCGAAGCCACCGACAAATACGCCGGTGTTCGCTAGCATTCACAGGGTTCTCAGGTTCGGCAAAATTCGCCCGTAGAACAGGACAGCGCTCATGAGTTCCCATCTAGTGGACATCCCCTCTGCGGGTAATCCCTGCGTCATGGTGATTTTCGGCGCTACCGGAGACCTCACCAAACGAAAACTGATTCCTGCGCTGCTGAACCTGGCACAGGAAGAAGTGCTCCCCAAACAATTCGCCATCATCGGCTTCGCAGGAAACGACCTCACCACGGAGGCGTTTCGCAGGACTCTGGCAGAAGAGCTGCCGCGTTTCGCTCGCGATCCTATCGACCTCAAGATGTGGGACTCGCTTTCCCAGCGCATCTATTACGTGAAAGGCGATTTCCAGGATCCTGAAGCCTACAAACGCCTGCAGCAGCAGATCAGCGAAGTCGAGAAATTGCACAACACCAGCGGAAACAAGTTTTTTTACCTCGCAGTTGCGCCGCGATTTTTCGCTCCCATCGTCCAACAGCTTGGCAGCGCCAGCCTGGTTAAGGAAGAGAATGGCAAGTGGGCTCGCGTGATTATCGAAAAACCCTTTGGCCACGACCTGGAATCCGCCCGGCTCCTCAACGCCGAATTGAAGAAAGTGCTCGATGAAAAGCAGATTTACCGCATCGATCACTATCTGGGCAAAGAGACCGTGCAGAACGTCATGGTCTTCCGCTTCACCAACAACATTATTGAACCGCTGTGGAATCGGAATTACGTCGACCACGTCCAGATCACGGCCGCCGAAACGGTTGGCGTGGAACACCGCGGAGGCTTCTACGAAACCGCCGGCGCTCTCCGCGACATGGTTCCCAATCATCTCTTCCAGTTGATGACCATGACGGCCATGGAGCCGCCGATTTCCTTCGACGCGGACGAAGTCCGCAACAAGCAGGCGGAAGTGCTGCATGCCATTCAACCGCTCGCTCCCGAAGACGTTCTGACGAACATGGTCCGCGGGCAGTACGGCGAAGGATATATCGATGGGCAGCACGTGGTCGGTTACCGCCAGGAGCCTGACGTTTCGCCGGATTCCAACACCGAGACTTTCGTCGCCTTGAAGCTGCAAATCGACAATTGGCGATGGGCCGGCGTGCCCTTCTACCTGCGCACCGGAAAGCGCCTGACGAAAAGGGCCACGGAAATCGTCATTCAGTTCCGCCGCACGCCTTTCGTCCTGTTCCGCAACACTGCGGTAAAAAATCTGGAAACCAATCGCCTGGTAATTCACATTCAGCCGGAGGAAGGTATCTCGCTCAGTTTCGGAGCGAAAGTACCCGGCTCGGTCATGCGCCTGGGGCTCGTCAACATGGATTTTGACTACAAAAGCTACTTTGGCGCCGAGCATGGCACCGGATACGAACGCTTGCTTCGCGACTGCATGGCCGGCGACGCCACGCTGTTTCAGCGCGCCGACATGGTGGAAGCAGGCTGGAGCGTCATTCAACCCATCATTGACGTGTGGCACGCCCTGCCGGCTCGCGGGTTTCCCAATTACGCCGCGGGCTCATGGGGTCCGCTGGAAGCCGAAGAGCTTCTGGAGAGCGACGGCCGCTCGTGGCGCCGGATTGGCGAAGAAGATATCGACGTGCGCGAGCGCCCCGCTGCCCCCTGCGTTGTGACGAGCAAACCCGCAAGTGTGTGAGCCCGGCTGGGCCCATGCAGGGATTGCGTGCGCAATCATCAATATTTTCGCTAAACCTTTACTGGAATATAGGCAGGCATTTCGCGCATACTGGAAGCTGAAAGATGGCGAGCTTGCTCGCTTCGACCTGGTGCTGCTCAGTACGGAAGTTGAGTGACGCACCTCAGGCTCTTCCTGAGCACCATGGCGCTGCCCGCCTCCCGGTGGTTCGCAATAACCGGCGCTCAGTCCGTTCACTTCCGTTCGAGATTCTTTCACTCTAGGAGAAACCACTAATGGCAACAGCAACAACAAGCGCAATCGAACAACTCTTAGGAGCCAAAGCGGTATCGCTGCTTGGCTTTAAGAACCCAAAAATTTCCAAGGAGCGGCTGCACCTTCCGGGCCCAGATTTCATCGACCGCGTCTACGCAGTTTCTGATCGGAATCTGCGGGTGCTCAACAATCTTCATCGCATGTTTTTCAACGGGCGCCTCGGCGGCACCGGGTACCTCTCGATTCTGCCGGTGGATCAGGGCATCGAGCATTCAGGCGGCGCCAGCTTTGCCAAGAATCCTGACTATTTCGACGGGGAAAATATCGTTAAGCTGGCTATCGAAGGCGGATGCAACGCGGTCGCGTCTACCTTCGGGGTTCTCGGATCCGTCGCCCGCAAGTATGCGCATAAGATTCCGTTCATTGTGAAGATCAACCATAACGAACTGCTCACCTACCCCAACCAGTTCAACCAGATACTGTTCGGCACCGTTCAGGAAGCCTATGACATGGGAGCCGCCGCGGTTGGCGCGACGATTTATTTCGGATCGGCCAACAGCGACAAGCAGATTATTGAGATCAGCCACTGCTTCGCCCAGGCTCATGAGCTCGGCATGGCCACCGTGCTGTGGTGCTATCTGCGCAATCCCGCTTTCAAGAAGGACAAGGACTATCACGTTTCCGCCGATCTCACCGGCCAGGCGAATCATCTTGGCGTGACCATTCAGGCGGACATCATCAAGCAGAAACTGCCGGAAAATAATGGCGGCTATCAAGCGCTGAACATGGGCGATTCCAGTTACGGCAAATTCGACAAGCGCATTTATTCCGAACTCACCAGCGATCATCCTATCGACCTAACGCGCTACCAGGTGGCGAATTGCTACATGGGCCGCGCGGGCCTGATTAATTCCGGCGGCGCTTCCGGCGCCAATGACTTCGAAGAAGCCGTGGCGACCGCGGTCGTCAACAAGCGGGCCGGCGGCACCGGGCTCATCAGCGGACGCAAAGCCTTCCAGCGCCCGATGGCGGAAGGTATAAAGCTGCTGAACGCGATTCAGGACGTATACGCGAGCAAGGAAATCACCGTCGCGTAGCGCGAACCATCCACTGTTTCATTTTGTAACCGCCCCACTCTCTTTTCTGAGGGTGGGGCTTTCCTTTCGTTACCACCCCACGACCGCAGCACTGGCTGTGTGCCTAAATCTGCAGGCTGTGTTCATTTTTTTCTTGTTCCCGGCCTTTCACTGTGCAACCTTAGCCAATAAAAAGGCGTCTCAAAAGCATTCGGAGATTTCCCATGCCCTCTCGTTTGCTATTTGTGTCAGCTTGCCTGGCTCTCCTTGCCTCCAGCGCGCTCGCGCAAAGCGATGCTCCGCAGATGGCCACCCAGCAGGCGCAACGGACCGCCCAACAGCAAGCGTTACTCGCCGGGCAGCAGGCCACCGATCAAGTTCTGAAACAGGCATAGCTTTCCAGCTATCAATACAACCAGGCGATGATTCAAGGCTCGCCGGCGCAGATGACTTATGAGAATCTCTGCTGCTTTCTGACCGAGAGTCCCAAGTTATCCGTGAAGCCCGGCAAGTATTCAGAACCCAGAATGGTCAAGATTACGGACGCCACCGCCGGCGCGACGATCTACTACACCACCGACGGTTGGACTCCCACAGCCGAGTCCCAGCGCTATACCGGTCCGATCAAAATTACTTCGACAACCACGCTGCGCGCGATAGCTATTTCTCCGCGCACGGGGCGAAGTTTTGTTACGGCCGCGAAATATACGCTTGATCCCCCTGGGACAAGTTCACGTACTCCCGCTGCCGCTCGGTCCGCCGCGGCACAAGCGGCAACTCCAGGAAAAGTCCTCCTCCCGCAAGGCACCACGGTGCATCTCGTTTTCGCTTCCCCGCTGACATCGAAGACTGCAGAGGTGGGCGACAAAATCGCGTTGACTCTCGACCAGGACGTAGTTCTCGATGGCGTCGTCGCCGCCCCCAAGGGCTCGCCCGCCACCGGATGTGTTGTGCAAGTGGACAAGCCCGGATTTGGCGGCATGCCCGGCCAAGTAAATTTCCATGTCGACGCTTTGAACGTGCACGGAACGGTGATTAAACTCCGTCGCACCGCGGCATTCGAAGGCCAAGCCAAGCCGCCAAGCGTGGCGGTTTTGATCCCGGTCGTTGGACCGTTGGGACTGTTCAAACGCGGCACCGACGCCATGATCGCGCGTGGTACACCGGTCGACGCGACCGTGGACCGCGACACCGTTCTGCTCGCCGCGAAGTAACTCCGCGTGAGACCTCCTTCCGCCAGATTTGCTGCCGATAGCTACCGGTAATTCGATGGAAACAATCTGAAAATTGATTGCACTCTGGGGTTACGTCGCGCTTAATTGGCGACTAGAATAGAGCTGTAGTTGAAAGGAGCAGTTCATGTCGAAGACGAGGGCAAGTGCCTCGCCCGAAGCAAAGAAGTCCAAGCAAGTGAAACGTCAACCCCCGACGCACGACGAAATCGCACTGCGTGCCTACCACATCTATTTGGAGCGTAATGGCGCCCCTGGAAATCCACTGGAAGACTGGATCCGCGCAGAGCGTGAATTAGCGGGTCCGGCCAAGACGACGCGCAGCAGGACCAAGATCGTTTCGATCGCAGCGTAATCCGAATCACGATTGCCCCACATTTCTCTCAGCCTGTGGGGCAATCTCCATCTCTCGCTCCTATTTCTCGGCTATCACCGCGATCTTCTGTTCCAATCGAATGTCCGCCGAGGAACTGCCGATCCGCAAGGTAACGGGTTCTTCGAGGATGACAAATTTGTCTTGTGCCTCGTCAAAGCGGGCAAGCGACTTTGCGGCTAGCGGCAATTTCACGGTCTTTGTTTCGCCCGGCTGCAAACTCACTCGTTGGAAGCCCTTCAGTTCTTCGTTCGGCCATGCCACTTGCGCATCCGAATGCTTCACGTAGAGCTGCACTACTTCATCGCCTTCGCGCGTCCCTGAGTTTGTAATATCGACGCTCACCACAATCTGGCCATTGGCCGGAAGCTTGCTTGCCGACACCTTGGCGTTCGCATATTTGAACGCTGTGTAGCTCAATCCGAATCCAAACGGGTAGAGCGGCTCGCCTTTGAAGTACATGTAGGTTCGTCCGTGACGCAGGTCGTAGTCCATCATCGCCGGCAACTGGTCCAGCGATCTCGGCCACGTATCCACTAATTTTCCGCCCGGATTGTAGTCGCCGAACAGCACGTCGGCCAGCGCATTTCCTTCTTCCTGGCTGCTATTGGTGGTGTGCACGATGGCGGGAACATGCTCTTGTGTCCAGGTGATCGCGTAAGGGAAGCTCGCGCGCAATACCACAACCGTGCGTGGATTTGCGGCGAACACCTGCTTGATTAACTCTTCCTGGTCCAGCGTGATCGACTTCCGGTCCACCGCTTCTTTGCCTTCGCCTGCCAACGGGCACTGTTCCCAACCTGCATCGCACCACGGGTGATTTCCCACTATCATGATTGCCACGTCTGCCGCGCGCGCCGCTCCTACCGCGTCATTTCCCCCTTTGGCGAACCTCACATTGGTCCCCTGCCCCACTTTTTCCTGTATGCCTTTCAGCGGACTGATCGCATAAGGCAGCAAACCGCTGTACCAATCGGAAATCACCTGGTCCGCGTAGGGGCCAATCACGGCCATCGATTTGATTCTGCCCTTGTCCAGCGGCAGCGTTCCCTTTTCGTTTTTCAGCAGCACAATCGATTCTTGCGTCACTTTCCTCGCGAGTTGTTCGTGTTCTTTGCTCTTCCATGGCTCCGGGCCTTCGCCGATGGCCGTGTAGCGCACCAGGGACGGCGGATCCAGCAATCCCAACCGGATCATTACGCGATATTCGCCCTTGATGTCTTCCTCGATGTCCTTCTCGGTGATCAGGCCTTTTTTCAGCGCGCCCCGCACGCCGTCTTTGTACTTGTCCAGAAATTGATTGATTCCCGCGTGAATCGCCCCCGCGACTGCTTCTTCTTCGCTGTTGTAGTAATGATGTTGTGTCACGGAGAACGTCAGTGCCCCCGCATCCGTACAGATAATTCCGTCAAAGTCCCAGTCCTTCATGACCATGTTTTTCAGCACCGGATGCATGGTCATAGGAATGTGATTCACTGCATTGTAAGCGGTCATGAATGCTTGCGCTCCGCCCTCCTCAATTCCCATTCGGAATGGCACCGAGTAATACTCGCGCAGCAACCGTTCGTCGAAATTGGATGAGGAACCGCCGCGTCCATCTTCATTGCTGTTGGCCATGAAATGTTTCAGCAGCGAAGCGGTTCGCCAGTATTTCGGATCGTCTCCTTGCAAGCCTTTCACAAACGCAACCGTCATCGTCCCGGTCAAAAACGCGTCTTCGCCGTAGGATTCCTCCGAGCGACCCCAACGCGGGTCTCGGCTCAGATCCGCATTCGGCGCCCGCACCACAATTCCGCCCTGCAGGTAGTTTTTGCTTTGAAACAGGTACCTTGCCTCTTCGGCTTCCGCGGCGGCAGCCCGGCTAATGAGCGCCGGGTCCCAGGTTTCCCCCAGTCCAACCGCTTGCGGAAATTGCGTTGTCGGAACGGGATGTTTGCCGCGCCAACTGGCAAACGCCGGTCCGCCTTGCGCCAGGCCATGCAACCCCTCAACGTGCCGGCTGCCTTTAATTCCCAGCCGTGGAACGCTGGGATCGGTTCCCAGCGCGTTGATTTTCTCTTCGAGCGTCATGAGCGAAACAATGTTGTTTACGCGCTCTTCCACGCCCTTGCTGGGATCCTGAAAAGGATAGCTTTGCTGAGCCGCTTGAGGTGTCGCGCACGCGGATGCCCCCCAGACTGCACACAACGCCACAGCAATCTTGGTTGCCCTGATTTTTTTCACGGGAACTCTCTTGGTAGCTTCACGCAATCCGCTCGACTCGGAACACCGTTGCTCAGTCCGCTGCTGTCGCACTCACTCGCACACTAACACACATTTTGCATCCCGCAACGATGGCATTCTCCTGCGATTACACGCTTGATTCGCCGAAGGAACATCACGCGGGCCACGGCATGCCATGTGCCGCAAAGACAACGGGTACGGGTACATCCTGAATCTGCACAATTCCCTGCGGGAGGCCGTTCCGGCACTGTCCGGTGCCAACAAGAATCAGCGGCAGTGTGAGCGTGGGGAACGCTACGCTAGCCGCTCGCTCAGGTCTCACAGCAAATTCGGGACAATGAAGAACGTGGAAGAGACAGAGGGGGATATGAGGAAGCCGACTGGGATGGCTCCCTCATCATAAGCCTGAACCCAAAAAACACCTGGCTTAGCTAAACAAGCGACGGTGCCGAATTGTGCCGGCAACCCCAGCATCCCAGAGAACAACAGCACCAAGGTGCCTCGTTCTGGAGGGCCTACGACAGCTGGCACCAGCGTGGTCTTGTAATCCGCTGTACCGCAGCAGCATTCGGTGTAGATGAACTGGAACCCAAAGTTGCCCGATGCCCCCGTATAGGTGAAGGTACTTACCACTGGAGCCGTCGGTCCCGGCGCGCTGAGGACGTTCACCCCGTTCACGTTGAAGACCTGTTCGGTAGTGAAATTCGCCGACCCCCTGAATACCCACAGAGCGTTATCAAGGTTTGAGGAACCAGTGAATCCGTTCAAATAGCTGATTCCGGCGGCCGTCCCATTCGAATTAAGGAATGCACCCAGATTGTAGGCACCAGGGGCGTCACCGCTGAACGATGGCCGAGAAAGTAAAGGTGGCGCATTCCGTTCCCCCGGCTATAGCTGCCGGCAGGGTGGCTAAGGTTGGCGTGTTGGTTGAGACTGCGGACTAGTTGCAGTACGCCACGCCGCTGCAGGCCACTCGAACAGCTGGCGGAGCAACGTGACAAGCTTTATGCCCCGCTTCTTGTTAGGAGTACCCGCAGCATGCAGGTTGATCCGTCGGCGCGCCCATGCGGCAACAAGCCTGGCTCGTCATTTGTCCAATAGATTCGTGCGGAAGAAATCCAGGCTACGTCTGCCCATACCCCACAAATAGGACTGGACATTTGACCCCGGTTTCTGTATTACCGTAGGGGTGCGGAACAAGACGGGGACGACCAAGGCGATTCTTTCCGAGCCGGGGAACCTGTCGGTGG
>Ga0074045_10000925_pt1 | contig 28841 bp, 20 predicted proteins | sample BogForMeECP23OM2_FD_94442 | JGI IMG/M metagenome (GOLD analysis project Ga0074045, IMG submission 94442) | Bog forest soil microbial communities from Calvert Island, British Columbia, Canada - Bog Forest MetaG ECP23OM2 | ecosystem: Environmental > Terrestrial > Soil > Wetlands ...
CACCGAGCGCTACAAGCAACAGCAGCGCAACCAGCGTCGCCGCCGCATCGTCACCAGCCGCAAGCGCTACGCCGCCATCGCGCTGGAGAAGAACATGCGCCTCGCTGCTGAAAGATTGGCTGAACAGAAACTCGCCGAAAAAAAGCCCCATCGTCCGTCTCCGCCGATACTCAGCACCCAAACCAATCACCAAATCAAAGAGGCGCTAAGTCCTACGGCCTGACATGGATAGCTATAAGTTGCTATAAAATAAATAAGTTACGAACAATTCATGGCTAAGCCATTGAAAACAAAAGAGGCGAAAAAGAAAAATCACCGCGCACACCAATTCGATTAGCGATGCCGTCCGGCTTTGTGGCCGCCGCCGCCGAAGAAGCACATCAGGCCGAACAGGTAGCCGAAGTTGTACCAGGCGCCGTTGTTGTGGACTTCGTAGATATTGAGGTCACGCTTGAACAGCGAGACGACGAAGACAAAGGGAGCAATGAAGCCTTGCCATAGACCGAGCCAGAATCCGGCGACGGAGTTCCTGTCGGTCGGCGTGCTCTTCAAAGCGTTGGGGCCGGGGGCGCAGGCGGCGAGGACGAGCAGTAAGAGGAGAGCGAGGATGAACGCGGTGAGTCTCATGATGGAAGCTCCTGAAGGTAATACGCGCGACGGGTAGGGAAAGACTCAGCGTGCTACCGCAGCTTCGTCGGGCGACTACTCACCGAGCGGATGGCCGATTTCCCAGTGGTGTCCGAAGGGATCGACGACGCGTCCCAGGCGCCAGCCGTGTTCCTCGGCTACCGGGTAGACCTCCTTGGCGCCAGCTTGAACCGCTTGCGCGAACACGGCGTCCGGATCGGCGACGGTGAAGATGATGCGGACGGAACATCCGCCTGGAGACTCGGGGCTGAAGTTGCCATGCTCGGGAGACTCATCGCCTACCCAGAACTCCGCGCCTTCGACGGATAGTTTCGCTACCACGGATCCGCTGGGATCTTCCATACGATAGGCCTCGGTCGCGCCAAATGCCGATTTGTAGAACTTGACCGCCTTGGCACTGCCCCGGACCGATAGCCAGGGTGCGATGGTGTTGCGAAATGAAGAAGGCGTCGCCGGATTTGAAACCATAGAATCCTCCTGAAGGGGAGATCGTACACTGGTTCGCGAAGTCGCGAAGACGGAGCTCGCTCCGTTGAGTTAATGTCGTACAGAACTGTGGTTGACGTGAAGGGAACGCGCTTGCCATAGTACCCGCATGAAGAAACCGAAAGCCGGTAGCCGTGGATCGGTCTCGAAGGGAAAAATCACTCAGAAAACTGTGGACGAGTATTTGGCGGGCGTCCCAGAACCGGCGCGCAGGACCTTGAACAAGATTCGCGCGGTGATTCGGTCAGTTGTGCCGGGGGAGACGACGGAAGCTATCAGCTATGGGGTTCCAACCTTCAGGCTCAAAGGGCCGGTGATCTGGTACGCAGCGTTTTCGAGCCACTGCAGTTTGTTCCCGACGGCCGCGGTGATCGAGCAGTTCAAAGATCAGCTCAAGGCCTACACGACGTCGAAGGGCTCGATCCAGTTTCCGGCACTGTCCTTGGTTTTGGGACAGTGCCCAGTTTCCGGTAGACAAGCCTCTGCCAGCGACTCTGCTGAAGAAGATGGTAAAGGCGCGCCTCGCCGAGATTGACAGGAAGAAGCGCTGAGCGCGAGAGCCGGCGGTTTCTCCAACTGCTCGGCTGCTTACTGCGGCTTAGGCGCTGCTTTCTTCACTGGGGGCTTGGTGGCCTTTGCGGGCGCCGCTTTGGGATGGGCATCGTCGTCCAGCTGTTGCGCGACCTTCGCGGCCTCCAGTGGAAAAGTCGCCATGACGGCGTTGACTCCGAATTGCTCGGCATCGGCGGCGATGGGCACGTCCTTAAGCTCGGGCGTCGGCTTGCCGACTTTGTACAGAGTCACTAAGGACAGCGCCTGGAACTTCGCGGGGTCGAGCGTCACGCCTTTTGGAAGTGACGCGGGCGGCACATTGTCGTTGCCGGGTGATTTCACCTGGGTGACCACCGTGTACAGGATGTAGTCGCATTGCTTCGAGGTGGCCTCGGCCTCCACATCGTGCGGCGGGGCTTCGGTGTCGAGCGGCACCACCTCCAGTTGGCGGTGGGCCAACTCATCGAGCAGGTCGAGGCGGAGGTTGTCACTGGGAAGACCCTCGTTGCTCGCATCCTTGAGCTTGACGACTCCGATACGGATTTCGCCAGCGGCCTTAGGTGCAACGGTGGCTGGGGGCTTCGGCGCAGGAGTGGGTGCCGCCGCGGGAGCAACTGCGGCTGGCGCTCGGGTCGGCTCCGGCTGCGAGGCTGCGCCGCCCATCATGGCTGCCGTGTCATTCGTGCGGCAGCCGGGTGGCATGTCGAAAAGAGGCGGTTCAAGGGTAGCCGTTGTCACCGCGATCACCTCGGTCGTAGTGGTAAACGTTCCCTTGTCCATCACCATGGTGGTGGTCTGCTTCAGCGGATAGCCGAGCGCTCCGCTGCCGCTGCCCTTCATAACGATGCGGTCAATGCATCCGCTTCGGGCACCCGGGCCACCGCAGGCCATTGCGCGGTAGGACTCGTCGGCGCAGGAAAATTCCGCAGAGAGATCGGCGTACCAGCCATCGGTTTCCATCTTCATGTGCGACTGGTTGCAGGCGTCTGGCGTGGACTCCATGATCATGGAGGTTTTGATGTGGCGCGCCTTGTAACCGAACATGTCCTGGCGCTCGCCGGTATCGGTGACATTGCGGGTGATCGTGACCACGCCTCCTTTGCGCGGAGGGGTGGGCTCGGCATTTTCATGCGCCATGGCCCGCGGGTTGGGCGTGACCGGGCACGATGTTTCGGCGCCGCCCATCTGTATGACCGAACATTGATTGCCAGCGATGGTGACCATCCGCTTCTGGTCGCACTGCATGATCGTGATCGCGCCGGCGTGGCCTCCGAAGCTCATTTCGTTGCGCTCGCGAGCTCCCTTGATGTACACCGTGCTCTCGGTTGACTGGCCCATCACCGTGGTGCGCGTCTTGATCTTAAGGTCGGCGGCGGCAGAAGCGATAAAGCAGGTAATGGTAAGGGCAAGCACCCAGTAGCGTGGCAATTGGCGGGACAAAGGGGCCTCCTAGGTAAAGCCGCCGTTCATTCAGGGAAACGAAGGCAGCGCAATTCTAGAGCAAACCGAAAATTCCTGTATGCCTTTGGAGGATTTACGACGGAGGCACAGCGGACACGAAGTTTTTGTTTCTTCCAGCTTCTCCGCGATCTCTGTGTCTCAGTCGTGAGACATCGATCACTTGTCGCGCTCGATCACTGCGCCCGCGTCATGGGGGGCGAAGGCGTCGGTCAACGAGATCACCTTCATCTGCGCCTTCAAGTCATCGAGTGAGGCTGCGCTGGTGATCGTCAGATCAACCGGCTGGCCGGGCAGCAGGTCGAAGTAGTTGTCGGAGGGCTTGGCGTCGAGGTTGCCGAAAGTGACGTAGACGCTGCGGGCCAACATGGGTGCGAAGAGGTGCAGGGTATAACTCTCGCCGGCCTTCATCGCCGTCAAGTCGTTCGTGATCTTCGCCTGCGGCAGTTGCATGTCTTTCTTGGGAACGAAGAACAGCGTATTGGTCGAGATTGGCTTGTTGTCCACGAGGAGATCGGTGACGGCGAAGATCTTGCCGAGGTCACAGTTGGGCAGGTTGGTGATGTCGAGCATGGGCATCGTAAGGTACACCTTGCTGGCAAGCGGGGCAATCGTCACAGGCTGGGACTTATCGCTGAGAACCTTGCCGTCGAAGGTCAGAATGCGCACGCGCAGTGTTGCCACGGTCGGGGAGGTTTTGTCGGAGACGATGTAGACCGCTACGTTGCCTTCCTCCTGATGAGGCGATACGAGTATGGGGGCGTAGAAGCGGCGGGCGTAATAGTGGAGGGCCTTCCAGCGTCCATAGTAATCGAGGCTCGACCACGAGGCCACGGGCCAGCAGTCGTTGAGCTGCCAGTAGATGGAGCCCATAGTGCGTGGACGGTTGCGGCGCAGGTGCTCGGCGCCGATCTTGATGCCTTCGGCCTGCAGGACCTGGCTGACGAAGAGGAACGAAGCGAAGTCTTTGGGCTCCGGATAGTCGCGCAGCATGTAGTCGCGGATGATGGCGTTGCCGGCGGTGTTCTTCTGGTGCGCCAGCATGACTGGAGTGAAAATGTTGATGCGGTCTTCGGGAATGGTGAAGGTCTCGACCGTGCGCATCTCGGGGAACGACTGGAAGCCGTACTCGGTCATGAAGCGCGGGTTGTGCTTTTCGTAGTCGGTGAAAGGGACGCGGCCATGCCAAACCGACCAGTCGTGCATGTCTCCCGACTGGTACTTGTCGGAGAGCTCTTCGTAGTCGGCGCTCGGGGAACTGGGCCAGTAAGGCGTCTCGGGCGCCAACCGGTTGACCGTTGCAGCCAGAATGCCGCTGAAGGTGGTGACGTAGTCCTGCCACATCTGGAAGCGGACGTCGGAGGGCAACTTATCGCGGTCATGCCAGGCGAGCGCGACTTCGGTTTCATTGTTGCCGCACCAGATGACGATACTTGGATGGTTGCGCAACCGTCGAACCTGCTCTTCGGCTTCGTGGGTGACGTTCAGCTTCCAGTCGTAGGTGCCGGGCTGCCAATCGTTGCCGAACATGAAGTCCTGCCAGATCATGATGCCGAGTTCGTCGCAGAGGTCGTAGAACTCGTCGGTCTCGTAGTAGCCGCCGCCCCAATGGCGAATCATGTTCATGTTGGCGTCGACGGCCGATTGCAGCACCTGGCGATATTGCTGCGTGGTGACGCGGGTCGGGAAGCTGTCAAATGGAATGACGTCGGCACCCTTGCCGAAGACGGGGATGCCGTTCACGACGAACTCGAAGGAGCGTCCCCACTGGTCGGGCTCGCGGCGCAGCACGATCAAGCGAAGGCCGGTCTTGGCGGTGGAGTCGTCCAGCAACTGCTTGCCCATCTTGAGGTGAACTTGAAATTTGTAGATGGGCTGCGCGCCGTATCCGGCGGGAAACCAGAGTTGCGGGTTGGCGATGTCGATGGGCAGGGTGACGTGATTCACGCCGGACTGGAGCTGCACAGTGCGAGTTGCTTCGGAGGGCTTGCCGGTCACACCGTAGTCGAGCGAGATGGTCGTGCTTTCGGCCTCCGTGGCCGTGACTTCGACCTCGGCGAGCAAATGTGCGACCGTGCTGCTCACGTCGAGCTGGCGAATGTGGACGTTGGAGATGCGCGAGGTGTCCCAGGCTTCAAGGCGCGCGGGACGCCAGATTCCGCTGGTGACGAAGCGCGGCCCCCAGTCCCAGCCGTATTCGTAAGCGGCCTTGCGCACGTAGGTCTTGGGATCGACACGAGTCTTTGGTTGCCAGGGATCGTTGGAAGCAATTTCGTTGGCGATCTTAATGGGCGACGGAAAGACGATATGCAGCGAGTTTGCTCCGGGCTTCAAGTCGGCCTTCACACCAACTCGCCATTCGCGAAACATGTTGTCGGCGGTCAAGACCAGCTTGTCGTTGAGGTAGACCTTGGCGTAGGCATCGAGGCCTTCGAAGACGAGATCCACGTTTTTCTGGGCGAGCAATGCAGGCGTCACCTGCACTGTGGTGCGGTACTCCCAGTCGGCGTTCTCGATCCATTGCAGCTTGGCTTCGTTGTCGCGATAGAAGGGATCGGGGATCAGCTTGTTGCGCAACAGATCGAGATGCACGCTGCCGGGAACGACAGCTGGTTTCCACTGCGAGAGGTCATTCGTTGCGGGCGAAGCCGCCGGCGCGGGAGTCGCCGCCGGAACCTGCCGGAACTCCCATCCGGAGTTCAGCGGCGCGATCTGTTTTTGAGTCGCAGCGGAAGAGAGGCCGAGGGCGGACAGAAGGAAGCAGACAAGAAGGCGCGAGGATACCCGAATGTTGGACAAGGCCAAGTGCTCCTGAATCAGTTTGGTAGAGCGACCAAATAGTAACAAGAACGGTCAGAAGTAGCGGTGAAGAGGGACGCGCGGAGCAGAATGTGAGCCTCAGGAAGAGCGGATGCCCCGCGGGCTAAGTCCGCGGGGCATGACAATAATAATGAACCTGCACGGCGCAGCTAAAGCTGGCGCTCCTTCGGAACATTCTGAGATCGGACTTCTGAAGCGAAAGTACCACCCCGCGGCTATTCCAATGTCTTAGCCTCAGGTGATACTCTGTTGGCATCCGGAGCGACCATAGGTATCCCGTTCCAGCAGCGGACCGGCCTGCCAGCATCCTCGGAACCGCAAGACCCTGAAATACTTAGACCCTCACATTGCATGCAGGGAATTGGGAAGAGGGTCACGTTCATGCGTCCGCTGAGAGTGGGAGAATCATGGCAGCCAATGCCCTAATAAATAGAAAGAAGCAGTCGTAATGTCGAATAACGGATTTCATAATCGTCCCGCGCGAGTCGGCAACATCCGTTCGCTGTTCAGCATGTTCTCCAGCGATCTGGCCATCGACCTGGGGACCGCCAATACCCTGGTGTATGCCCGCGGAAAAGGCATCGTGGTCAATGAGCCCTCGATCGTCGCGATCAACAAGAACACAGGTGAAGTAGAGGCCGTCGGCAAAGAGGCCAAGGAGATGCTCGGCCGCACGCCGGGCAACATCGTGGCCATCAAGCCGATGAAAGATGGCGTCATCGCGGACTTCAAAGTCACCGAGAAGATGCTGAACTACTTCATCCAGAAGGCCCACAACCGCAAGATGCTGGTGCATCCGCGCATCGTGATCGGCGTTCCTTCCGAGATCACGCAGGTGGAAAAGCGCGCGGTCATGGACTCTGCTTATCGCGCGAAGGCCAGCGAAGTGCATCTGGTCGAGCAGGCGATGGTGGCCGCGATTGGCGCGGGTTTGCCCATCACCGAGCCCAGCGGCAACATGGTGGTCGATATCGGTGGCGGCACTACCGATATCGCGGTGATTTCACTGAGTGGCATCGTGTACTCGCGTTCCGTGCGCATGGCCGGCAACCAGATGGACGAAGCCATCATGAATTTCATGAAGCGCAAGTACAACCTGCTGATCGGCGAGCGCACGGCGGAGCAGATCAAGCTGGAGATTGGCTCTGCGTATCCGCTGGAGAAACCGCTGACCATGGAGATCAAGGGCCGCAACCTGATCGAGGGAGTGCCCAAGACGATCACCATTGACGATGGCGAAATTCGCGAGGCCGTGAGCGAATGTGTTTCGACCATTATGAACGCGATTCGCGTGGCGCTGGAGCGCACGCCTCCCGAGTTGTCGGCTGACATCAGCGATCGCGGGATTGTGCTGACCGGTGGCGGCGCATTGCTCAAGAACCTCGACAAGCGAATTCGTGAAGAAACCGGATTGCCGGTGTCGATCGCCGACGACCCGCTGTGCAGCGTGGTGCTGGGCACGGGCAAGATGCTGAGCGACTTCAAACTGCTGCGCAAGATTTCGATCGACTAAGGACAGTTGTCAGTTGCCGGTGATCAGTTGTCAGTCCACCCGGCGAATCGGCGCTTCTTGAAACGGGTTGTCAACCTGTGATAGGTTACATGTAACCAGGGTGAATGGTTCATGGTAACCCCGACTTCGACAAGTTCGTCTCGCGACAAGGTTCGTGCGCATCGTGAGCGCCTACGGCAGCAAGGGCTGCGGCCCATTCAGATTTGGGTTCCGGACGTGGGTTCGCCGGCCTTCGCGAAGGAGGCACACCGCCAGTCTCGCGCCGTTGCCCGCAGTGCCCAGGAGAAGGAAGATCAGGACTTTATTGACTCGATCTCCGATTGGGACGATAAGTGAAGCGCGGCGAGATTTGGACTGTTGCCGGGGGCAAGGACTATGCGGGTAAACCGCGTCCAGCGGTAATCGTTCAGGATGACCGATTCGATGGCACAAAATCCATTACGATCTGCCCTTTCACCACGAACCCAGCGGAGGCGCCACTGTTTCGTCTCATCGTAGAGCCCGATGCGGAAAATGGTCTGCGTGTTGTTTGCCGACTGATGGTAGATAAGATCACGAGCGTTCAGAAATCGAAGCTTCGGAAGAAGATTGGACATCTGGCGGATCAGGATATGGTACGGCTTAATCGCGCCCTTTTGGTTTTGCTCGGTATAGCGGCGCCGGCGAATAAGTAGCTAGTTACGCGGCGGACACTCACTATGGGTGCCGCGTTGCTGCGCTCCCACCAGCTCAGGTGCGACAATGATCCAAATGCCGGCTTGCGGGTGCCGGTCCCGTTATGGACACACTTCTAGGCCGCTACAAGAACCTCATCGTACTGGCGGCCATCTTGTTCGCCCAGATCATCGCGCTGGCGATGCAGGTGCGTCGTCCGACGGGAGAGGGTGAAACTCGCCTGATCCGGGTGTGGGCAACTACTGCCGTGACGCCCTTCGAGAAGGCGGTTGTGCATACCCAGAAGTGGGCGCACGACAAATGGAACGGCTACGTTTATCTGCGCCACGTCGACAACGAGAATCAACAATTGCGGGCCGAAATCGACCGCATGAAGCTGGAGCAGGCCCGGCTGAACGAAGACGCCAACATGGCGCGCCGCATCCAGACGCTGCTGGCGTTCAAAGAGCAGTACGTTGAAAACACCGTCGCGGCGCAAGTGATCGGCACCAGCGGCAGCGAGCAGTCGCGCGTCCTGTACATCGACAAGGGCTCGAGCGACGGCATCAAGCCCGACATGGCCGTGATCACGCCAACCGGTATTGTTGGCAAAATTGTGCAGGTGTTTCCCGGATCGTCACAGGTATTGCCTATCAATGATCAACTGAGCGGCGTTGGCGCAGCCCTGAAGGACATGCGTTTGCAGGGAATCCTGAAGGGCGCTCCCAACGGAACGACGTCGCTGCTATACATCATGAGCGATGAGCCGGTGAAGCCGGGGCAGGAAGTCATTACCAGCGGCGGCGACCGCATTTTTCCCAAGGGACTTCTCATTGGGACGGTAGCTTCCGTGGAGCCAGGGAAAGATTTGTTCCTGAACATCCGGGTGATTCCGTCGGCGCGCCTCGATCGGCTGGAAGAGGTGCTGGTCGTAACCAAGATCCAGGAGAAGCTGCCCGACGCGACCGACCTGGGACCGATTCGCGCCTCCGACATCCTGAGCGAGCGGTTGCCCGGGGTGCCGGTTGCTCCCAACGTTGATGGGGCAGGGAACCTGGTGGGCCCGGCTGGGGCCGGTGCAAGTCCTACGCCATCGAATGCTCCGCCGGGGACAACCACCGCGAAGCCCGGAACGGCAACTGGTACTAACCCGCCGACTGCGGCCGCGAGCACCGCGAGGCCGCCCGCCGGGCCCGGTTCTGGAGTAACGAGAGCGACCACGGCGCCTGCGGCCAAACCCGCTAATGGCAGTGCGAACGCCGCTGCCGGCAACGCGAACCCTGCGTCGCCTCCCAAGGTAGTGCGCAAGCCGCCGGTTACGGTTCCTTCCGACGCCAGCCCTAAGCAGCCGGCAACTCCGCCAGGCACCCAGGAGAACCCGCCGCAATGAGCTCACGATCGGTGCCATTTCGCGGAAGCTTCACCTCGCGGGAACAAGTCTCGGTTTACGAGTTCAGTTGGCTTGCCACCATCTTTATTCCGTTGGCGGCCATCTTTATCCAGGCGTTTCTGCCGACGAAGATACGCTGGCTGCCGATCATCGACCTGCCGATGATGGTGGTGATCTTCTTTGCAGTGGCGCGGCGCAACCCGATTAGCGGGTGCGTCATGGGCGCGATCATCGGATTGCTGCAAGACCTCTTAGGTGGCCCGGCGCATCCCATCGGGATGTATGGCATCACGGACACGATCATCGGATACATGGCTTCGTCGCTCGGCGTAAAGATCGACATCGACAATCCGGGATCGCGCTTCCTGATCGTCTATGGGTTCTTCGTCATCCACCAGGCGGTGTACTACGGAGTGGGACACGGGCTGCTGCGGCAGTCGCTGCAGTGGAGTTGGAGCCACGTCGCCATCTCGGCCCTGGCCAACGCCGTGGTGGGAATTCTGGTTTTCAACCTGCTGGACCGTTTCAAGCAGCGGTGAACCCGGGCGCCGCGCCTTCCGGAAATTGAGGGTTTGATCGGATGAGCCGCCAGGATACTGAGCCGCCACGGGTTATATGGTGTTTTTCACATTCACGCAACATCCACTCGGATTAGAATAGCGACAAGGGTTTGCGCCATCCTGCCAGCTGCGTGCATGACGCTGATCGACAAGTTGAAGTGTGCGACAGCGCGTGCTGCGAGCGGAGAAGTGCGGGCGATCGTTAGTTGCGGAATCGCAACCGACGGCAGTCCCCGATCGAGAGTTGTAGTTACCGATGTTAGGTCGCGAGGAAAAGGTTTCCCCATTCCGGCTTGCGGCAGCACAATACGTCCTGCTGGGGATATTTCTATTTCTCGCTTTTGGCTTGTGGAGACTGCAGGTAGCGCGCAGCGATTACTACCTCTCACTGGCCGAACAGAACCGCATCAAGCAGGTTCCTATCCTGGCGCCGCGCGGCAAACTGCTGGACCGCGAAGGCCGCATCATTGTTGATAACTATCCCTCGTTCTCCGTCCTCCTGCTGCGCGATCAGAACCGCAATCTTGAGACCGACGCCGATAAGATCGCGGAGGGACTGCACATTCCGCCCGACGAGTTGCGCGCGCGCCTTAAGCGCATGGCCGCGGTACCGGGCTACCAGCCGCTTTTCCTGAAGGACGACATCACTCCCGACGAGCTTGCCTTCATTGAATCGCACCGCGCCGACCTGCCGGAACTCGACATCATCACCGTACATCGCCGCCTGTATCCCAAGGGCGGCTTCATGGCGCACGTGATCGGGTACGTCGGCCAGGTGAGCGAAGAGATGCTGACCCAGCCGCAGTGGGAACTTTACAACCCGGGCGACGTGGTCGGCATGTCGGGAGTCGAGCAGTACTACAACGATATTTTGATGGGCAAGAACGGCTCGCGCCAGGTGCTGGTCAACAGCCGCGGCAAGGAAGTTGGGACGCTCAGCGATGTGCCAGCGGTGCCGGGCAAGCAGCTCAAGCTCACGATTGATCTTGATCTGCAGATCGCCGCCGAACAGGCGCTGGGAGGCAAGCCGGGCGCGATCGTGGCCATGGACCCGCGCACCGGAGAAATTCTGGCGATGGTGAGCCGGCCAGCCTTCGATCCCAACGCGTTCGCGGTACGAGTTACCCGCGACGAATGGAACCGGCTGATGACCGATCCCGGGAAACCGCTGCTGAACAAGGCCATCCAGGCGCAGTTGGCGCCGGGGTCGGTGTTCAAGGTGATCATGGCCACGGCGGGAATGCAGGAAGGCATCGCCCAGGACCTGGTGGTGAGCTGCGGCGGAGGCAAGAGTTTCTACGGACGCTACTTCAAGTGCTGGATCGCGGCCCGGCATAGCACTCATGGCAGCGTGAACATCACCAAGGCGATCTACCAATCCTGCGATTCATACTTCTATACGCTGGCTGAAAAGCTGGGCATCAGTCGCATCGCGAAGTACGCCACCATGCTGGGCCTAGGGCAGAAGACGGGTGTCGACCTGCCGCAAGAGGCGTCCGGTGTAATGCCGTCGGAAGAGTGGAAGATCAAGAACTACAAGCAGAAGTGGTACGCCGGCGAAACCATATCCGTGGGCATCGGGCAGGGAGCAGTGGCGACCACGCCAATTCAACTCGCCCGGGCGGTTGGCGCGATCACCACCGATGGATCGCTGCGGCGTCCACATATTGCGTTCCCTGAGCAGTTTCCGCCGGAATTCAAGCAGGTCTCCAAGTACAACGACGAGACCAGGATTCCCATCGACGAAAAGAACTGGGTGGTCATCACCGACGCGATGGCGCAAGTGGTGTCGGGTGTTGGGACCGCGGGAAGAGCAGCGGTTCCGGGAATTGATATCGCGGGAAAGACGGGAAGCGCGCAGACGGTTTCCAACGATCTGAAGAAGAAGATGGGAGCCAGCGAAAAAGATCTCTACAAAGACAACGGGTGGTTCGTTGGAGTAAGCCCGCGGCGCAACCCCGAGATCGTGGTGGCGTGCCTGTTTGAAGGTGGCGAGCACGGAGCGCTGGCTGCGGCGGTCGCGACCAAGGTGATTAAGGCGTACGTCGAGAAGCAGCGCAATCGGCAGACGCAGGTTGCGAAGACGACGTCTCCGCCTGCTCCAAATCAGGCGGAAGTCGCGGCTGTCTGGCACGACGGCGACGCCAAGCCCGGCGATAACAAACTACAAGGTGGACACTTCACCGTGCCACTCGATGGCAAAACGAAGTCAGTGACTGCCGCTCCGGGCGTCTCGCAGAATGATGTTCCGCTTCCAACGTCGGCGCTGGAGGCCACAGAATCGCACACCGAGATGGCCAATCCTGAGCCGGAGACTCCGCCACAAGCGCAGCCGACGCAGCCTCCGCTGAAGCAGGAGTCGCCGGACGACAAGCCCTCGGTTCAGCCGAACCAGAAGAAGCCTGCCGTAAAGCCCGCGATTACGCCCGCCGCAGCCGTCGTGCACGGGAGCCAGCCGTGAGCCGCTACGTTTCGTATCGCGACTTCGACTGGGTCCTGCTGGCGCTGGTGTTGTTGATTTGCGCGCTCGGCGTGGTCGAGATCTACAGCGCGACGCTTAATACCAAGTTCATGGGCGTGCATATCAAGCAGATTTATTGGGTGCTGGGCGGCGTGGGACTGATGTTTGGCATGAGCATGATCAGCTACCAGGCCCTGATCGAGCGCGTTCCGGTCTTCTACATCCTGTCGATCGCATCGCTGCTGGCGGTGGCGATCCTGGGCAAGAAGTATCTTGGGGCCCGGCGGTGGGTCGACATTGGAGGACTGTTCCACTTCCAGCCGTCGGAATGGGTGAAGCTGGTGCTGATCCTGGCGATGGCGAAGTATTTTGCCGACAACAAAGGCGAGTGCGACGCTCAGGACATCGTAAAAGCAGGAGCATTGGTCGGCATCCCCATGCTGATGGTGCTGGTCCAGCCCGATCTGGGAACCGCCTTGACCTACCTGCCGATCGCCATCATGGGTTTGTTCCTCGGTGGGATGAAGGCCAAGCATGCGTTGGTGATTGTGCTGATCGCTACGCTCCTGGCTCCGGTCGCTTGGCACGTACTTAAGCCCTACCAGCGGGACCGCTTAACCACGTTTATCGAGCCGGAAGCCGATCCCCAGCACAAGGGTTACCAGTTGATACAGTCCCTGGTGGCCGTGGGGTCGGGAGGCATCTTTGGGAAGGGAACCGCGCAGGGGAGCCAGACGCAGGGTCAGTTCCTGCCGGTGCCGCATACCGACTTTATTTTCGCGGCGTTTGCCGAGGAACACGGATTCATAGGCGCTATGGGATTGTTGCTGCTATACTTTATCGTGCTGATGCGTCTGATTCAGAACGCTCAGACGGCCCCTGACCGGGCCGGTGCCTTCGTCGTAATGGGTGTGGTGGCAGTTCTAGCATTCCATATCCTGGTCAACGTGGGCATGGTGGTTGGATTCATGCCGGTCACGGGTATCCCCTTACCTTTAATGAGTTACGGGGGGTCGTCGGTACTGTTCATGTTCCTGGCGCTGGGGATCGTGATGAACGTCCGGATGCGCCGGTTTGTGAACTGAGGACCAAGGACTTTTTGCTGGCCAGGAGAATTCGCGCCAGTCAGGACGCGGGTCAGCAAACGCCGGGTTCACTCGCCGGGAAGGCAGTCCGAAGCAGGAACAGGGCCTTCGAAGAGTGACAAAAAGATTACGAGCGCCCTCACGTACGAGGGCAGGTATCGGCCGCAAGCGAAAAGGGCCGGGCAGGATTGCAGGGTAAGTTGCAAGAGGCGGGTAACGACCCCTTCCCCAGTTGGAAGGTGTGGTCACAAACCTCCCAAGGCTTGCCAAATTACGGTGCAGACGATTCCAAACATTACTGCAGCTAACATCAAGCTGGGAGCACATCCGGGCGAGTGCCCGAGTGTGTCCGCAGCGTGGTGACACCGTTGATTCCATTCTTGTCCGCTTTCTGAGCGCGCGCGCCGTTACACCGGAGCGTCCATGAACAAAGAACTTTACGTGTCTTCCACACCCCACGAAACCAAAGTGGCATTGGTGGAGGACGATCAACTCGCCGAGGTATTTTTCGAGCGGGGCAACGAATACACCCTCGCAGGATCCATCTACAAAGGCCGTGTTACCCGCGTTCTACCAGGAATGCAATCTGCATTTGTGGAGATAGGACTCGAACGCGACGCCTTCCTCTACGTTTCCGACTTTCTCGAACTAGGCGACGAAGACGATTCTGAGGAGTTCGGGGAAATTCCCGCGCCCCGAACGACCGTCAACATGAACCAGCAGCCGCAACCCCAGAACGGGGGAGCGCAGGCCCCGGTTGCCCAACCGCCGGCCGGCGACGACGCCGAGTTCCTGGCTGCCGTTGGGGATGTCGAGCCCATCGAAGGGAATGACGAAACCGACACTGAGGAAGTTTCCGCTTCGCCTTCCGGGGAGCAGAAACCTGAAGAGGGTGCGCGCCGCTGGCGTGGCCGCCGCCGTCGGGGAGGCCGCCGCGGTGGGCGCGATGAGCGTCCCGAAAACGTGGAAACCAGGCTCGACGCCGACAAGGCGGAAGAGCAGCACGCCGACCCCATCGAGCCGGTAGCAGAAGCGCCCGCGGAACGTCATCCGGAGCCACGCTCGGATTCGCGCTATGAATCTCGCAACAGTTCTAGGGGCGAATCGTGCTCGCGTTCCGATTTCGGGCCGCCTGCGGGATACACGCCAATGGTGTTGCCGGGAGAGTCGATCTCCAAGTACCGCAACCTCCCGCAGGCCGCCGCCGCAGCCGTAGTGGTTACCGAAGAACAGGAGCCGGCGGACGGAATTGGGGAAGGCGCAATTGCCGCACAGGCTGAGGATTTCACGCCGCAGATTGAAGCTCAGCACGCGCCGGAAACCGCTTACACGGCGACCGAGGAGGTTTTCGAGCCAACTGTTGAGCAGCACACACCCGTCGCGCCTGCACACGAAGGCGCATTGCCCGATGAGGCGCCAGATACCTCAGTCGTTGTGAGTTCCAATCCGGAAGTCCAGCCGACCGGTGAGTTGCGCGAACCGGTTTACCAAGGGGTTGTCGAGGTCGAGAAGTTCAGCGGGGCCGATGGTGCGCAAGAGCATGCGCACGTGGAAGCGCGAGAGTTTCACGCGATCGAAGCTCCCTCCGAAGTGGTAGAGGAAGAACTACAGCGTTCGGAATCCCACGCTGCACCGCAATTTGCGGCTGGTTTCCAACAGCACACGGCACCTTCCGAGGCGCCCGAGGGCCGCACGCTGGAGCACGAGACGCTGGAAGACGACGAGATGGAATTCCATCCCATGCCCGAGAACATCGAGGCGTTGAGCGAAGTTGCCAGCGATTCCGAGCTCGAATTGGAAGAAGAGACACTCGACAGCGACAATGGATATTCCGACCGCTGGATTCCCAAAGTTGCTGATGTCGACGAGGACGAAGTGGTGGCCGCCGAAGAGCGGGGCGAGACCAGGTTCGCGGCCGGTGAAGAAGAAGTTGACGAAGACGAAGAGGTTGAGGCGACTGACGAAACCAACGGGCGTGCGGAATTAAGAGCATCGCCGCCCACTGTCGGATATCAGCAACGCCAGAGTGAGCGCCAGGGCTTTAATCGCCGCAACGATCGCAGCCGCCGAGGAGGAGGAGGAGGACGGCGCAACAATGTTCGCACCAGTCCCCACTCCCACCGTCCGGTGCCGCTGATCTCCGACCTGCTGAAAGAAGGGCAGGAGGTCCTGGTGCAAATCGCCAAGGAGCCTATCGCCAAGAAAGGCGCGCGCATTACCAGTCACATTGCGCTGCCGGGACGTTTCCTGGTTTACATGCCGACGGTGAACCACGTGGGCGTGTCGCGCAAGATCAACTCCGAAGAGGAGCGCCAGCGGCTGAAGCGCATTGTTACCAGCGAGCGCGAAAACGGACTGGGCGGCTTCATTGTCCGGACTGCGGCCGCCAATATCAAGGAAGACGAACTGCGCGCCGACATCCGCTTCCTGAAGCACCTGTGGGCCGAAATCAAGACCCGCGCCGAGAGCAGCAAGTCTCCCGCGCTGATTTATCACGACCTCAATTTGGTCGAGCGCGTATTGCGCGACCAGGTGAACGCGGATTTCTCGCAGATCTGGGTGGACACCGAAGACGAGTACGAGCGGGTCGTGCGCTTCGCGCAACGCTTCCAGCCTTCGCTGGTCCGCCGCATCAAGCTGTACACGAAGACCACTCCACTTTACGAGCACTTCGGCATTCAGGACGAAATCAACAACGCCCTGAAGTCCAAGGTGTGGTTGAAGAGCGGCGGCTACATCGTGATCAACCAGACCGAGGCGCTGGTGGCGATCGACATCAATACCGGCAAGTACGTCGGGAAGACGCAACGCCTGGAAGACACCATCGTCAAGACGAACGTGGAGGCCATCAAAGAGATCGTGCGGCAGGTCAGGTTGCGCGACCTGGGCGGCATCATCGTGATCGACTTCATCGACATGGACGAGCGCCGCAACCGGCAGAAGGTGATGCAGGCGCTGGAAGAAGCCCTGCGCTCCGACCGTTCACCGACGAAAGTGCTCCAGTTCAACGATTTCGGACTTGTCGCCATCACTCGCAAGCGGGTCAAGCAGTCGCTGGAGCGCACGCTGGGTGAGTCGTGTCCCTATTGCGTTGGTGCAGGTTTTGTGAAGTCCGTTCCGACGGTTTGCAACGAGATCTACATCGAGATGCGCAAAATGATCCACGAACACGAGCGCACCGACATCACGCTGCGGGTCAATCCCGAGGTCGCGAAAGCCCTGAAGGCCGGCAATGGCAAGCTCATTACCGAGATGGAAGAGTTGACCGGCAAGACCGTGCTGGTGAAGAGCGATCCTCTGCTGCACCAGGAAAACTTCGACATCCAGTAGTGCTGGGAAACGCCAAACCAACCGCCGGGCCCCGTGCCCGGCTTTTTCTTGCAAGAACCTGAGCTAGGCCAGGGGCGGCGGCTTGGGCAAGTCCAGCCTGCCCAGCGCCTGCTCGAAGGGGAGGAACACCGAGAATGCGGTTCCGCTTCGGCCGGGCCGCACACTGCTGGTGAAGTGGATGGTGCCTTCGTGCTTTTCGACGATTCCGCGCGTCACCCACAAGCCCAGGCCAGTTCCGCCTTCTCCCTTGGTGGTGTAGAAAGGCGCATAGAGGTTCTTCCGTACACCTGACGGGATGCCGACACCGTTATCGAGCACCGTTACGCGGACCCCTTTGCGCTCGTGATCCGATGCCAAGCTCGATTCATAGACGTGGACGACAATCTTGCCGCCTCCAGGCATGCTATGGATCGCGTTGACGAACAGGTTGGAGAACACTTGCCGCAATTCTCCGGGAAAGCCGCGAACCGGCCGCCGGGTCTCAAAGCGCGACGTCACGGTTATGCCGAACATGTTGATCTGCGGAGCATACAGGGTGAGCACGCTTTCCAGGACCTTGGTGAGGTCGACGTAGACGGGCGACTGTGCCTCGCGATGAAAGGTCAGCAACTGCCCGGTGATCTGGGTAATGCGCGCCAACTCCTCGCCTGCCATGTCGAGATAGTGGTTGGTTTCGGGGTTCGGATAGGACTCACGCCGTAACAGATAAACCAGGTTCGAAACGGTATCCAGGGGGTTGCGAATTTCGTGAGCAATGGTGGCGGCCAGCCGTCCCACCTGGGTCAGGCGATCGCTGGCGCGCAGAGTTTGTTCGGTCTGGCGGCGCTGGGTGATGTCGCGGAACACCAGCACCACTCCCCTCAACTCACCACGATCGCTCATGATAGGGGCGCCGTTCATCTCGATGGGGTATTCCGCTCCCGACTGGCTGAGCAGCAGGACGTTATTGGACAGGCCAACTACTCTTCCGGCCCGGCGTACGATTTCGAACGGGTCAATCTGCTGACTGCGTGTTGGTTCGTCCGTGATCTTCATGACCTCTCCCAGCGGGCGGCCGCGAGCTTGCGTATAGTCTTCCCAGCCGGTCAGATGCTGCGCGACAGGGTTGATATATCTCAAGTCTCCTTGGGCATCGGTAGCGATGACAGCATCACCCAGGCTGTTCAACGTGATCTGGAAGCGCTCGCGGCTTTCCGCCAATTGCCGGCTTTTCTCCGCCTCGGCGTTCAGATGTTTCTCGTAACTATTGGAGAGCTGCCGCAACTCGCGACGCGTCAGGGTGAACAATAGGCCCGCCACCACGATTGACAATCCGACGGCGCTAAACAGAACCACGCGGCTCAGGTACGTTGCCTTGCGGGTCCTTAACTGGAGCAATCGCTCTTCCTCGGCGATGATCTCTCTTCCCCTATTTCGTATCTGTTCCATCAGGGCATCGCCCTGAATTAGCTCATCCTCAGTCGGCTTCTTGTTCGGACGGGCTGCAATCTCGCGCTCCGCCCAGCGGACCCAGTTCTCGTCCAGCTGGCGAATTGACCGAACCCGCTCCCGTTGTGTGGGGTTGTCATTAGTCAACTGTGTCAGGGCATCGACGCTGGAGGGCACCTGGGATTCGGCGTTCTGAAAGGTCTTCAGGAACCGCTCGTCTCCCGTAAGCTCGAAGCCGCGGGCACTGGACTCCATGTCTGTCATGTAGCGCATGGCTTGGCGGGCGTTGGTGATGACCTGGTCGGTGTGGTCGACCAGGCGTAGCGACCCGGTCAGGGTAAGGATCTCGATCACCAGCACGATCGCGAGCAATCCCAACAGCGCCACAGGGACGGCCACTGTGCGGCGCAAAAGCCGTTGGAAACTGCGTTCATTCATGGGTGAGGCGCTCCCCTTGCGGACTACCTCGATGATATCGCAACTCCACGTCTGGCTTGCGGTAAGCGATCCTAGTCAGCCGGAACAGCGTTGCGATCGATATGCGCGGCTGGTTGATCGATGCGCTCGCGGGCTTGGGCCCGCTTCCTCAACCAGACAATCACGCGGTACAGCAGAAGCACCCCAAGAATGACAGCATAGATGACTGGCTTGCGGATGTCTTTCTTCACCAGCCAGATGTAGTGCACCACTCCCAGAACCGCGGTGGCATAAATCAGCCGATGCAGCATCTGCCAGCGTTTGCCCAGCCATCGAATGGCGCGCTGGGTCGAGGTAAGCGCAAGGGGGATCATCAGCACAAACGCGGTGAATCCGACGGTGATGAACGGGCGCTTGACGATGTCTTTGGCAACGCTGTGCAGGTCAAAAAACTGGTCAAGCCAGATGTAGGTCGTAAAGTGAAGGCAACCGTAGAAGAACGCGAACAACCCAAGCATCCGCCGGTACTGAATCAGCCAATACTGCTTGGTGAGCTGACGAAGCGGTGTGATCGAGAGCGTCAGCATGAGGAACACCAGCGTCCACGTGCCGGTGGACCAAGTGATGACCTGAATCGGGTTGGCGCCCAGGTCGGAGTTGTAAGCTCTCCAAGCCAGGCGCCCCAAGGGCACGAGGCTCGCGAGGAACACCACCGGTTTGAGGTATTTCGCTTTCACAGGCTCGTTTCTCAGAAGTTCTTCTTCAGATCCATGCCGTTGTACATCGAAGCCACTTGGTCGCCGTAGCCGTTGTACATGAGCGTTGGCCGTTTGGTGAACTCGCCAATGCGGCGCTCTTTGGCCTGGCTCCAGCGAGGATGATCGACGTTGGGATTCACGTTGGAATAGAACCCGTACTCGTTGGGCCCGGCTTTCGTCCAGGTTGAGACTGGCTGCTTGTCGACCAGCTTAATATTCACAATGGCTTTTATGCCCTTGAATCCGTACTTCCATGGAACCACTAGCCGTATGGGAGCGCCGTCTTGGTTGGGCAGCGTCTCCCCGTACAGGCCTACCGCGAGAATGGTCAGCGGGTGCATGGCTTCGTCCATCCGCAGGCCCTCGACATACGGCCAATCGAGCACGGCCCGTTGCTGTCCGGGAAACCGTTTTGGATCGTAAAGCGTCGTGAGTTCCACAAACTTGGCCTTGGAGTTCGGCTCCGCCTGGCTGAGCAACGCGCTCAACGGGAACCCGATCCAGGGAATCACCATCGACCAGCCCTCGACGCAACGCATGCGGTAGATACGTTCCTCGAGATGCATCTTCAGCAGGGCGTCAATGTCAACGGTTTTGGGTTTGTTGACCAGTCCCTCGACCTTGATCGTCCAGGGCCTGGGGTTGAAGTTCTTGGCCAGCTCTGCAGGTTCGTATTTATCGGTGCTGAACTCGTAATAGTTGTTGTAGTGAGTGATGTCTTTCAGCGGAGTTTCAGTCTCAGATGTGCTGTAGGAACTCTTGCTGTAGTCGAGTTTGGTGCCCGCCATGACTGCTTCCGAGGGCGAAAGAATCGGCCCGAGTTTGTCATAGGCGAGAGCACCCATGGCCAGGACCCCGGCCCCAGCGATAAAGCTCCGACGATTCAAGTACAGGCTTTTTGAAGTGATCTCGGATGAAGAAATATCAGACGGCTTCTTGATGAACATTCACGGCTCCCGGTCGATCCAAGTGCTTTTGGGATCTACCTTGTATTCGTATTGATTCGCCAGCTTGGATTTCGTTACAAAGCCGCAATCCGAAGCCTGAACAGATGGAACAGGCTACAGAAAAGTCGATGTTCTGGTAGATCCGGCCCTTTAGAGACTGCCCTGGTTACTTTCATTTCTTGCTGTCCCCAAAATCTCTTGCGTTGGCTCTCCCGTCCCAGCTACAACCAACTCTACGAAGCTAGGGGAAACGTGCCTCTAGCTAGCTCGCTGGCGGCGATGCCGCGAATGTAAATCGCTCTTTGACAATTCCTAAATTCGAATAGAAGTGCGCCCACCTCCGCCCGGGAAACCAAGCTAAGTCCCACGCGCAGACATGGATACGAGTAAGTAGATATATAATCAATGACATGCGAACAATTTCCTGTTAAAGTATTGATTCTAAACGATCGTGATTTCGTATTTTATGTGTTACACATGACTACACCACCCCACCTTTGCGACATCTGCCGGGTAATTAGGAATCGCTTTGTCGGCACGGCTAAACGCCTTGCAGAGAGGCTCGCTTTTGGAACGAGTCCCTGTAGAAGTCGGGGCGGAGTAGTATGGCACAAAAGGGACAGGCCTTACGCCTTGGCTTCGTGGCCGAATCTGAGGAACAACACGCGCCGATTTCCCGTACATATCATCATCCAGTAGTGTAGCTGGCAGGAGACTCAACTTATGAACGTCCGCGCCTGTGCGATCCTGATGTCCCTCGGTGTTCTGATGCTGCTTGCTCCTGCTGCACTGGTCGCGAACGACGGCGGAGACAGGGTGCAATTCTTCCAAAGCATCACTGTTGATCCTGACGACCACGTCGGGGACGTGGTTTGCATCTTCTGCTCCATTCGCATGGCTGGATCATGCGGCGATGCGGTGGCGATCTTCGGCAACATCGTTGTTGACGGCACGGTCGCGGGCGATGCGGTTTCAGTAGGCGGGGGCATCAAACTGGGAGAGGACGCCAGCGTCGGCGGCGATACTGTGGCGATCGGCCAGGGCGTGTACCGCCATCCCAACTCGACCGTCAAAGGCCAGGTAGTTAGCCAGGCCGGTCCAGCGATTCTACTGGGACTTATCGTTATTCCACTGTTGCCGGTTGTGGTCGTGGTAGCGCTCGTCGTCTGGTTGGTGCGACGGAACCGTTACGTGCCTCCGGCCCAGGTTGCTTACCGGCGCTGATCGAGTCGGCAAGACGGCCGTGAAGCGTCCAAAATTTGGACAGTCCGGAGGCCGAAGCTGCGCTGCGCGAGTCGCGGGCAAGGCAGCGCTCGCTCGTGGACCAGGCGCCCTTCGGCATTTGCCGAAGCGGCTCCTGGCGGAACACTTTCAGACCGTCAATCCGGCATTCTGCGAAATGCTTGGCTACTCCGAGGAAGAGGTCCTCAATTTGTCGCTCGCGACGCAAGTGTATGCCGACCCGAGCGAGCGCATCCATTTCATGGAACTCCTGCGCCGCAATGGAAGATTGCAAGGCCACGAGCTGACCTTCCGGAGGAAGGACGGAAGTCCGATCCGCCTGCGCTTGTCGGCGGTACTCACCTCCTACGGAGATGAAGCAGAAGACCACGTGGAAGCGTACGTCGAAGACATGACAAGCCAGAGTGCGCTGGAGCAGCAAGTCCGCGCGGTCCAGAAGCTGGAAGCCGTGGGACGCCTGGCTGGTGGCGTGGCCCACGACTTCAACAACATTCTGGTCGTGATCAAGCTGTCGACCGAGATGATGTTGAACCAGATCACGCCGGACAGTCCCTTGAGCAAACCGCTGCCGGGGATCGGTGGACAGGAAATGGCGAGGCAACTAGGCGACCTGTACCCAGACGTCCGAGTGCTGTTTACCTCGGGCTACACGCAAGGAACGGTGGCGCAGATGGAAATGCTACAGGAGGGAAGTTCGTTCTTGCCAAAGCCCGACAGCGTCGCCGATCTGTCCAGCGCGATCCATCGGATCCTGGCGCTGCGATCTGTCCGTAACGACCAAACCCACGCGGACCTGGCGGGCGCAACGTCAGCGTGAACTACCAGCCACGCGTTGCTCACGGTCGCGCAGTGACTCAGCTCGCGCGGAACAAGCTCGACCACGACTCGTCCATGCTGTTCCAGCGGTCTCGCTCCAAAAAATTGGCGGGCGAATCGGGCAGGTACAAGACGCCGTGGCCCTGAGAGCAAACCATCTCGGTGCCCGCCCAATTCAGCAGCACGGAGCCAGTGCGCCCGATGTCCACGGGCAATTCCAGCCGCCGCAAGCAGGCGCGGCACCGCTTCTGCTGATCGCGGACCGACCACGACAGAGCGGCAATCGCCAACGGCAGGAAGACCCAGATCGAGAGTTCATCGACCAGCAGGTAAGCCGAACCGGCCATCCAGCCCGCAATCCAATGCACCAGGCACCATGACGCCAGGGCGGCAAACCCGAGTAACAAAAGGGATTTTGCCAGGAAGAATCCGAGCCACGCCGATCGCCCCGCGAGTCCTTGCGGAAGGCGTCCAAAGCTATCGGCTGGTCGTCGAAGGATGACGACGAACGCAGCACATCCGGTTGCGAGCAACACAAACCACATGGCAGTTTGCAGGCCGCGCCGCGCCTGTTCCGCCACCGTCACGACGTGCAGTTGCGACGAGGGATGAACGTATCCCGCGCTCTCGGTAAGGTCGCTCAAGTCACGCTGTACTCGCGAGGCGGTTGCGTCGCCATGCAAACGAGCCACGACTCCAATCCGGCGCTGGAAGTTGGTAAACAGCATGGCTGGGTCGATCAAACTCCATATCGCAACGCCGGGGGAGATCAGGCGGAAGTCAGCCGGCAGGATTCCGATCACGGTCCTGGGACTACCGTTCAGCGAGATCGACTTGCCGACCAGGCTCGCGTTGCTACCGAATTCGTGCTGCCAGACGGCGTAACTCAAAAGCACGCAATTTGGACAGTCGCGTACGTCGTCGGGCCCAAAGGTGCGGCCAAGAGCGGGCTTCACATCGAGCGCGGCGAAGAACCCCGGGCCAACGCGCGAGGTGGCCACCGGCAGGGCGCGATCCTGCAGGAACAGCTTGCCGGGAGCCCACGAATAGGGAGTAACTCCATCCACCAGCTTCGACTTGCTCCAGATCGAGGCCATGTCCAGCAGCGTGTCAGAGCGTGTCCGGCTGAAGTTGCCGTTCAGTCCGCTACCGTCCAAGGTGACCAGAACGACCTGCGATGGATGTGGAACCGGCGAAGAAAGCGCCATTCGCGCTGCCGGAATGATTCCGCTGGCAAAAACACAGGCGGAGAGTGTTAGCGCCAAAGCAGCAAGAAACGTAACGGGTGATCCCAACAGAATTCGCGAGCGCGAATAGAACCTCTCGCGATCGAACCGGATCCAGAACGCATGTGGAAATGTCGCCCAGCAATGTTGCGCGATGACCAGGCGATTCTGTGGTGTGAGCTGTCCCGACTCGGAAAGGTAAAGGCACCAGTGCCAGAATTTCCGGTAGTGCTCCGAACGCCAGGCTGCGCGCCGATTCCGAGGCAGGAGCCAACCGGCGGTCCAGACGATCGACTGGCATCGCCAGAGAGTCGTTCGCAAGCGATCTGGGAACCACATCACGCCGCTCCTCGACCAACGCCCCACGGACAGCGCTGTCCCTCATTCTAGTCCAGGTTCGCTCTTACTTAGACGCTACGGCAGAGCACTAGTTCCTGGAAATGCGGGCGGAATTCTGGGCGCCAGCAGAGCAGGGGCCGTCTAGTGGTTTTCGATTATTGTTCCCGGGCTTTGGGCGCGTTGTAATTCAACGTAACTGTCGCCCGGGGTTCCGTACAGTTCTGTGAGAGGGTTGCTGCGGCCGGCGGATTGGCGGGACCAATCGCTGGGTTTGCGGCGGGCGGTCGCGCTCGGCGTAAGTGCATTTGCAAGAGTTTTACTGGCGCGAAAACTGTCTCCAGAAGAACCGGTGGTAGCACGGGGAAGTCAAGTCGGAAGCGATGGCAACCCCTATAATCAAGGGAACTCTCGTCATCGATTCCGAGGAGAAAGTCTGGATGTCTGTAGGTGTGCGCCGGTGGATACCGGGCTTGGTCACAACCTGTCTGCTGGCTAGCGCCGCCTGGGCTGATTCGCCGCAGGCCCGCGCCGAGGCGGCCAAGCTGAATAACCTGGGTGTCGCGATGATGAACCAGCAGCAAATGGACAAGGCGGTAGCTAAGTTCGAGGCCGCCTACAGGTTGGATCCATCCATGGCGGTCGCCTCGTTGAACATGGGAATTGCATTACTGAATCAGCAGAAACTTCCGGAGGCGGAGGCGGCGCTGCACCAGGCCGCCGCCCTGGATCCCAAGAATCCGCGCGTCTGGTACAACCTGGGACTGGTGCATCGCGGCGAAGCCAAGACCGCGGAAGCGATAGGCGACTTTCTGAAAGTGCTGCAAATCGACCCCACCGATCCTGACGCGTACTACTTTCTGGGCACGTTTTACAGCCAGCAGCAGGACTATCCAAAAGCCATCGAGGCGTTTCAACAGGCGCTGAAAATCAACCCTCTGCACGCTTCGGCGGAGTTCGGTTTGGCGCGTGCGTTGCAGCGCTCGGGCAATACCGATGAGGCCAAGGTGCACCTGAAGAAGTTCGAGCACCTGACGCGCGACAAGATTTCCGCTCCGATCACGCTTACCTACGGCGAGCAGGGACGCTACTCCGTTGCGCAGGACGTGATCACCAACGAGCCTGGGGTGGGGCCGATGATTCCGGTGACGTTTGTGCCGCAGGCACTGGGTCGTTCGAGCGCTGTCAAAGGCGGCACCATAACGGGTGGCGGCATCTGCATGATTGACGTCGACGGCGATGGGAAGTTCGACATCATTGCGCCGGCGGAGGGCGATTCGGCCGTCAAGGTGTTTCGCAATCTCGGCGACGGCAAGTTCAAGGAAGAACCCGCGGGCCAGTTTGGACTCGCGCTAAAGGGCCATGGCGTGTCGTGCGCGGTCGGCGACTACGACAACGATGGCAAGAACGACATTGCTGTCGCGCTGAGTGATCGCGTCGTGTTGTTCCACAACGATGGTGGCGGGAAGTTCACCGACGTGACCGAGAAAGTCGGCGTTGCGATACCAAAGGAGAACTATCTCCCTTCGGGCATGACTTTTGTGGATTACGACCACGACGGCGACCTCGACCTTTTTGTAACGGGTTCTTATGTCGTAGTGGGCGGTTCGCTCGACCGAGTACGTCCGAACTTCTTGTGGCGCAATAACGGAAACGGAACGTTTACGAAGTGGACTGCCGAAGCGGGTTTAGAAGGTGAAGCCGGCACGACCAGTGTTGTGCTGTCGGACATCAACAACGATCGCGCGGTGGACTTGTTAGTCACAGGGGGAGGCAAGGCCCCGACGGTGTATCTGAACCAACGTGAAGGTCCGTTTGAGGCGATGCCACTCTACGATGCGGTTGACTTGCCGCCCACTACCGGCGCCTACGTTTTCGACTTCAACAAAGATGGCTGGATGGACGTCGCCCTCACGCACTCCGGAGCTCCGGGCGTCAGCCTCTGGCGCAACGTGGATGGCCAACATTTCGAGCGTGTACCGCTGCCCATTACAGATGCCACAAAGGGCTGGGGCATCACGGCTATCGACTTCGATAACGACGGCTGGATCGATTTGGCTGCGGTCGTCGAAACCGCGAAGGGAACTGAAGTACGCGTATTTCGAAACAAGGGCACGCAGGGATTTGAAGACGTCAGCCCCGCGCTCGGTCTCGACAAGCTAAAGCTGAAGCAGCCCCGCGCGCTGATCGCCGCCGATCTCGACAATGACCTCGCCGCTGATCTAGTTGTGACGCAGTTGGGAGGCGACCCGCTCATTCTGCACAACCAGGGCGGCAACAAGAACCACGCTTTGCGAATCGACTTTAAGGGCCTCGCCGACAACAAGACAGGCTTGGGGACGAAGGTCGAAATTTTCTCTAACGGGCTGTGGCAGAAGTTTGAAGTCGCGGGTGGCGCGGGCTATCTCAGCCAGGGGCCGCCTGAAGTACTTGCCGGGCTCGGCCAGAACACCAACGCCGATATCGTGCGCATGTTGTGGCCCACCGGCGTGTTGCAAGACGAAATCGACGTTGCGGTCAACAAGCCGGTGTCGTTCCTGGAACTCGACCGGCGCGGCAGTTCATGCCCGACGCTGTTCGCGTGGAACGGCGAGAAATACGAGTTCATCACTGATGTTATCGGCGCGGGTGTGATCGGCCACTGGATTTCGCCGACCTCGACGAACGTGCCTGATCCCGACGAGTGGGTGAAGATCGACGGCGACAAGTTGCGCGCCCGAGATGGCTACCTGAGCGTGCGTTTTGGCGAGCCAATGGAAGAAGTGAACTACATCGACCAGATCCGCATGGTAGCGGTCGATCATCCTGCAAATGTTGACGTCTATCCCGACGAGCGCTTTCTCGACAATCCGCCGTTCGCCAGCGGCAGGACGGTTGCGACCTCAGCTCCACACCTTCCCGCCGGCGCATGGGACAACGATGGTCGCGATGTGCTTCAGTTGCTCAGCGCGCGCGACCACAAATACGTCCACGACTTCACCAACCTGCCTTACGCCGGATTTGCCAACACGCACACGCTGACGCTCGATCTGGGCATGTGGACGCCGCGGAACCCACTCCAGCTATTCCTTAGCGGATTCATCGAGTACTTCAGCGCGACATCGATGTACGCCGCCTGGCAGGCGGGATTGCAACCGCAGTCGCCATACATCGAAGCGCAAATGCCAGACGGTTTGTGGAAGCGAGTCGTCGACGACATGGGCTTCCCGGCAGGGCTGCCGCGCACGATCACCGTTGACCTGACGGGCAAGCTGCCGAGCGGCGCGCACAACATTCGCATCATCACTAACCTGCAGATCTACTGGGACCAGGTGCTGGTGGACAACGGCCCCGCACGCGAGAACACGGTGCGCACAACGGAACTTCCGTTGGCGGCTGCGACCTTGGGATTCCGCGGCTATCCCCGGCAAGTAGAAGGCGAGACTCCCGGCGACCTGACGTATTTCTACGAACAGGCCAGCACCACCGGCCCGTTCTCGCGTTTCCGCGGCAGCTACACCCAGTACGGCAATGTGACGTCATTGCTGACGTCCGTCGACAACCACTTTGCCGTCTTCGGAACAGGCGAAGACATTGACGGCGAATTCGACGCGGCTGCGCTGCCTTCGCTGCCGGCGGGCTGGAAGCGGGACTACTTTTTCTATGCCAACGGATTCGTCAAGGACATGGACTTCTACGAGGCGATTCCGTTCACAGTCGCCGATATGCCGTTCCACGGAATGGACGCGTATCCCTATCCCGTGAGCCAGCACTATCCCGACGACGCGGCGGCCAACGGGTACAGGTTGGACTCGAACGATCGTTTTGAGTCGGGAGCAAGTCGCGCTCGGAAATATCGATTTGTGTACCAGCCGCGGACGATTGATCCAGAACCACTAGCGCCGAGCCGGGCGTCGCATGCCTCAGCAGGAGAGCAACGCGCAGGAGCTACTAGCGGTAAACGATGAAGAAACTGGCCTTGCTTTCGCTTTGCGCCCTGACGCTGTCAGCGATCTATCTAAATGCGTGGCCGGCGGCGAATTTGTTCTACGCCGCCATGGTGCTGTTTCACGTTGGGCTGGGAGTGCTGTTCTGCGTTGGTGGCCTGCGGCTGCTGCCATACGCCATACGCCAGCCGGCCATCGTGAAAGTCGGTACGCTTGTGTTGGTCGTCGGCGCTGTGCTGGGACTGGCGCTCATCTACACTGGCGCCTCGCGACCCTACACCAAGCTGCTCCTGTCACACGGCGCGATTTCCATGCTCGCTATCGCACTGCTCGCGGGATGGTGGCTGAGCCAGCGCAAGCAAGCCAGCCGCAGCCCGTGGATCCCTGCACTGGGCATGGTTGCCGTCGCTCTGATCGTTGCCTTCGGCGCAAAGTATTCGCGCGATTCCTGGAGCAAGCGCTACGTAATCCGCAACCCTCAGATCGCACCGTTGTCGATGAACAACGAAGGCGACGGCGTTGGGGGCCCGTTCTTTCCTAGCTCTTCCCAGGTCGCAGGCGAGCGAAAGATTCCCTCGAAGTTCTTCATGGAGTCGGACGCCTGCGAGCGCTGCCACCAGGACATTTATAAAGAATGGAAGAGTTCGGCCCATCATTTCTCGTCGTTCAACAATCAGTGGTACCGCAAGAGCATTGAGTACATGCAGGAGGTGAACGGGGTGAAGCCGTCGAAGTGGTGTGCGGGCTGCCACGATCCTGCGGTCCTTTACAGCGGCCTCATGGACACG